>FLNY01004819.1_pt1 | contig 81815 bp, 60 predicted proteins | sample 1140381 | NCBI WGS metagenome assembly FLNY01 (sample SAMEA3878172, study PRJEB12797) | bioreactor metagenome | biome: Moose rumen | place: Sweden | collected 2011-10
AAAAAATAGCGTTTTTAAACGAAAAAGCAGTGCGGGCGCGGAACACTCGCAGGTGAGAAAATCCCTCATGGAGCAAAATCCTATTAGCCCCACCAATCGCATAAAAAATAAATGCTTTAGGCTGCGCGTGTGAAGCGAACGTGTCTTTTTCGATTTTAAACACAATTTTCTTGTGAGTGACGAAAGTCGACATTTGGGCTAAATTACACTCTTTTCCAGCCATTTATTTCTCTTAAATCTGATAAAGAACATAGCGCCCCTGAAAACCCAGTCGATGTACATTCCAAACCATATACCGTAAAGAGCGAAACTCGTGTTTTCCGGAAATCTGTACAAAAGATATTTTGAGATTATAAAGCTGAACAGAACCCTGAAAAGCCACATGCTGATATTTGAGACGACCATCGTGTATTTTGCGTCTCCAGAAGCCCTGAGAACATTCGGCATAGTAAAGCTCATCGGCCAAAAGAAAATGTTTGCAATCATACAAGAGCGGATAACTCCTGTCGCAAGAATCCTGGCCTCGTCAGAAAGCTTGAAGGCCTGAACTAAAAGCGGGCAAGCCAAGAATATAAAGGTTGCCGTGACGAACATTCCAAAATACGCTTCCTTCATCAATTTTTTGCCGTAAGATTTTGCCTGCTCCTTTTCGCCAGCCCCAATGCACTGGCCGATTACCGTTACGCAGGAAAGACCAATTGCCTGAGACGGAATATTCGAGAAACTTGCGATTGTATTTGTAATGGCGTTAGCCGCTATTGCCGCAAGACCGAAGCCCGACATAAACGAGTAGACCAAGATTTTTCCGAAGTGAAAGACAGAATTTTCAATTCCGCTTGGAATCGCCACCTTCAGGATTTTTTTTATCATAGAAGGGCGAATTTCGATTTTCCAAAGTTTTTCAAGATAAATCCGCTCAGTCCTAGCCGATTTTCTTGTCAGGAGGCAGAGCATCACGAGTGCGGCCAAGATTCTGCTCGCAAAGGTTGCAATTCCCGCCCCTGCGACTCCGATTTTCGCCCCGTAAATCAAGAGCGCGTTTCCAGCGATGTTCGTCAAATTCATCACAAGACTGACCTTTAGCGAAATCTTGCTGTTTCCCATTGAGCGGTAAAGGGCAGCACAAGAATTGTAAATAGCAAGAAAAGGAAAAGAAAACAAAACCCACACAAAATAAATGAGGGCATTCTTCATAACCTCATCGCCTGCGTTTCCGTAAATCCAATTTAAAAGAATTTGGCGGAGCGGAAAGCAGACTGCAATAATCAAAAGGGAGACAAAAATTGACAGATTTAAAAGCTGTTTTGCAGCCGAGCGGGCATCTTCGTCAGATTTATGACCGAGATACTGGCTTGAAACGACAGCTCCACCAGTCGCAAATGCCGCAAAAAGCTGGATAAAAAGCTGAGTGAGCTGGTCAATCAAAGAAACGCCGGAAACTCCCGCCTCGCCGACAGAAGAAACCATAACAGTGTCGCAGGCTCCGATTGTCATCGCAAGGAACTGCTCCAAAATAAGAGGAAGAATAAGTCTGTGAAGGTCTTTTTTTGTAAAAAGGTTCTGTGCCATAGAATAAAAAAAGTGTACAGAAAATTCAGTTAAAAATCTGTACACTTTTTGGCATTTTGATTAAATTTTGTGCATTTTATGCTTTAAAAGACAGTGAAGGGATTGTCTTGTCGGTGAGCATAGAAACATCGACACGATTGTACGGAATGTTGATGTTGTTTTCGTTGAATGCCTTAACGACATTTTTGCAAACCTCTGTCTTCATATCGAAGAAATTCGGTCGCTCACACCAGACGATAAGGTTCATTCCGATTCCGCTGTCAAGGCAGTCTGTAAGAAGAACTTTCGGAGCGTAATCTTCTTTGTCATTTACAACGAGAGAACAGCGTGCAGGAACGCCTTTTAAAACCTCAATCGCCTTGTCGAGGTCTGTTGAATAGTCAACGCTGACTTCAAAAACATAACGGCGATATTTGTAGCTTGAATAGTTCATCAGTTTTGTGTTGATGATTGCAGAGCTTGGGATTCGGATAAGCTGGTTGTTCGGCGTGTGAATTTTGATTGAAAGAAGTCCGACCTTGTCTACTGTTCCAGAAACTCCGTCAACCTCGATAAAGTCGCCGATTTTCATTGTTTTTTCGGTAACGATGAAAACTCCGGAAATGAGGTTGCTTACTGTCGTCTGAGCGGCGAAGCCGATTGCAACACCGGCAATTCCCATAGCACCCCAAATTGCGCCAAGATTGATTCCAAAAAGGCCAAGAACATACATCACAATCAGAACATAGAAGACATAGCTCACGCATTTTGTCATCGTTTTGACGGTTGACTTTTCGAACTTTTTGCTCGCACCCTTTTTAATGACCATTCGGATTAAGCGGTAGACAAGCCAGAAAATCAAAATCGCAATGACGCCGGTAGCGAATTTTATGACATGCTCAGGCTCTTTTACATAGTTGACAATTTCGTTCACATGGAAGAAATTCTGCATCTGATTGACGGTCTCGTTCGCAACATTCATTGCGCCGTCAGTAAGTGTTGTTTCAGGCATTTTTTTGCTCCTTTTTGAGTTATTCTATCATTTTTTAAGATTAAAGTCAGTAATAAATCTGTGTCAGTAATAAATCTGCGTTTATCTGCGCCTACTAAAATCCTGGCACAAATCGCTTATCAAACATTGCCCGCATTTTGGAGAGCGCGCGGTGCAGACATAGCGTCCGTGCAGAATCAGCCAGTGATGGGCATGCTCCATAAATTCATCGGGGACTCTTTCTAAAAGCGATTTTTCGACCTTTTCGGGAGTGTTTCCCTCGGCAAGACCGATTTTCGGCGCAATTCTGAGAAGATGTGTATCAACCGGCATAGTGTGCTCGCCCCAGACGACATTCAGAACTACATTCGCTGTTTTCCGGCCGACACCAGGAAGGGACATAAGCTTTTCCCTGTTGCGGGGAACCTGGCCGTTAAAATCAGAAAGAAGCTTCTGACTTAGCGCTATCACATGCCGGGCCTTTGACTTATAAAGACCGATTGATTTTATGTAGGGAATAAGACCTTCTTCTCCAAGAGAAAGGATTTTTTCTGGCGTATCTGCCACTTCGTAAAGCTTTCGCGTCGCAAGGTTCACGCTTTTGTCAGTCGCCTGAGCGCTAAGAACTACGGCAACCAGAAGAGTGAAGGGACTTTTATATTCCAGCTCAGATTTTGGCGAAGGATTCTGCGCCTTAAAGCGTGCAAAGATTTCGGTAATTTGGCTGGAAGAAAGAAGATTTGACATAATCAAAGCATTATAATATCTTTATCATTAAATTTCGATAGAAATTTATACAAAACCGTGCTACATTTTAAAAGAATAGAAAAGAGTTTATGCAAATTTCAAGTTTATTAGAAGCAAACACATTCTTCTACGCCTGTTTTGATTTGTTCTGCGCGGCCATAATGGTCATCTTAGTCTATGCGACTCTAACCGATGTCGAACGGACGAGCAAACGATACCATCTTTTAAGCGTCCTCGTTTCCGTAATGTTTTACTGCCTTTCCGATGCTTTCTGGATGTTTGCCTTCAGCGGCATAAAGATTCCCCGCAACCTCCCCACCCGCTACATCTCAAATATTCTCACATATCTAGTCATGACGGCCTGTACCTACACAATCGCAAGATTTTTGTTTTCAATCTGGGAATCTGTCGGCTCACAAATCGTTCGTCACACAAAGCTTGTATTCATTCCGTTTTTTCTGCTAATCTTTTTAATTCTTACAACTCCGCTCACCCATCTGCTTTTTGCAATTGACGGCGAAACCTTCGAAATCATAAAGGGACCCTTTTACTTTCCCTTCATGCTCTTTTTGTTCGGATATATCATTGTCTTTGGCTTAGTTTCTATAGCTTTGTTTTTCAGCACTGAAAATGACTTTGCCAAGGAGCAGTACCGTCTTGTCGCAATCTATACAGTCCCCGTGATTATTGGCGGTTTAATTCACTATCATTATTGGGCTGCCCCATCCTTTGCAATCGGACTTACAATCGCAACATTCATCATCTACATTTTTCAGATGCGTGACTTAATCTCCCTAGATGCCCTGACAGGAATCAACAACCGCCGTCAGGGAGAGCGTTTTTTCGTGGAGCAAATCCGCAGAATAAACGAAGAGCCGCACTCAACGATTGACTGTCTCTATCTTTTTATGATGGACTTAAACAAATTCAAATCAATAAACGACACTTACGGCCACACGGAGGGAGACCGTGCCCTTGTCGCAACTACCGAAGTCATAAAGGAAGCTTGCTCTCATATCCGCAGAAGATGCATTATGAGCCGATTCGGCGGAGACGAATTCGTCATTGGTGTTGTTTTTACCCCGGAAGAAGCGCATTTCTTAAACGAAAAGCTCCATAATCTGATTCAAAAAAAGAACGAGGAACTTCAAACTCCGTACAAAATCTCAATCAGCATTGGCTTCACATACTACAAGAAGGACTTCAAGGATTTCCGCACCTTCCTGAACCACGCCGACAAGCTTATGTACGAAATGAAAGAAATAGCCCACCGGGAAGCAGAGCTTGGAGAAGTCTAACCTAGACCATCCAGACATCCTTTACGAAAGGAATTCCCTTTAATTCCTCGACAAATTCCTTCGTTGCCGGCGCCTGCAGCTGGTTTGAAGCCTTAACTATGTAAGTGTCTGTCGCTGTCTCCAAGTGGAAATAAACTGAGCAAGTTCCTGAAACTCCGAACAAATATTCTTTTAAATCAAAGATTTTCTTTTCGTCGCTAAAATCACCTTCAAGCTGAATATGAACTTCTTCAATTGCCTTTTCCTGCAGGGCTTGTGGATCTTCGATAGAATCGACAAGAAAGCTCGGCGTTTCACGGCTCGAATCAACCTTTCCCTTAAAGGCATAAATTTTGTCAGTTTCAAGCTTACCCTTCAGCCCTTCCCAGGTTTTCGGGAAGAAAGTCAGGTCAATGACTCCATTGTAATCCTGTAATTTACCGAAAGCCATTTGATCGCCTTTTTTGGTGTTTATTTGCCGCAGTTCCATCAACATTCCGACAGTAGTGTGCGTTCTGCCAGAATTTCGCACCTTCCAGGCATTTCCGCCATTTGCGGCAATAGCAGAATCCTTTTCAGCCTTGTCACTTTTTGCGACCCGGTCAATATTCAAAGAATTAACAGTCGCTTTTTCGTAGGCTTTTTTGTAGTCGTCAAGAGGATGCCCCGAAACATAGCAGCCAATCAGCTCTTTTTCCATACTGAGCTTTTCAAGGCGGCTGCAGTCCTCGACAACTTCAAATTTAAAGTCCGCATATTCTTTTTCATCGGTGTCGCCAAACAAAGAGAGCTGACCGTCATCAGCTCCGTAGACGATTTTTTCGGCATAGGCGTAAGCCCTGTCAAGGTTCAAGATTAAAGTCGGACGATTCTGGTCAAGATTGTCAAAACCGCCGCATTTTATGAGAACTTCAACCGCCTTTTTGTTGATTGCCGTCTGCCTTGTGTTTTTGCCCTCTTCTTCGTCGTGCTCCTCGCCCGGGATTTCTTTTACGGCAATTACACGAGTCAAAAAGTCCATAAAATCCTTATAGGGACCGTTCTGCTCACGCTCGTAGACTATGGCTTTTGCCGCCCTGTCGCCCATTCCCTTGATTCCTTTAAATCCAAAGACAATGTGTCCGTCAACGACATCGAAAATTGCATCCGAGCGGTTTACATCAGGCGGGTCAACCGGAATTCCGATTCGGCGTGACTCCTCGATGTAGGCCGGAAGTCCGTCTGTCGAAGTTATTTCGTTCGTAAGGTTTGCCGCCATAAATTCAGCCGGCTTATTCGCCTTCAGCCAGCCAGTTCTGTACGCAAGAACAGAATAGGCGGCCGCGTGACTTTTGTTAAAGCCGTAGCCCGCAAAGGGAATCATAATTTCAAAAATATCTTCGGCGTGCTTTGCATCAAAGCCCTGCTTAACGGCTCCTTCTACGAATTCTTTTTTCTTTCCCATCATGACTTCAGGCTTTTTCTTACCCATAGCTCGCCGGAGCATATCAGCGCCACCGAGAGAGAAGCCGGCAATCTTCTGGGAAACCTGCATAATCTGCTCCTGATAGACCATTACGCCGTAAGTTTCTTTCAGAATGTCCTCTAGGCAGGGGTCAGGATAGTGAATCGTCTCAGGCTTCCATTTTCCGTCGATATAGTCAGGAATACAATCCATAGGCCCCGGACGGTAAAGAGCGTTCAATGCGACCAAATCCTCAAGCTTTTCTGGCTGGAACTGACGCAAAATCTTCTGCATACCGGGAGACTCAAACTGGAATACCGCCGCTGAGTCACCCCGTTTAAAGAGCTCGAAAGTTTTAGGGTCAGTTTCGCTCACATTTGCACAGACGAAGTCGGGTTCGCCCGGCTTTTTGTGCTTGTTTATGATTGTTTCGGCATAGCGAATCAAAGAAAGAGTTTTCAGGCCAAGATAGTCGAATTTTACCAGTCCGCACGGCTCAATAATATCCATCGTGTACTGAACTCCGACCTTTCCTGTCTTTGAGTCCATAAAGACCGGTGCCCAGTTGGGAAGCTCCGTCAGACCGATAACCATTCCCGAAGCGTGAAGTCCCGTATTCCTTTTACAGCCCTCAAGTTTTAGAGCCAAATCAAAAAGCTTTTCGTATCTTGGATCATGGCGGAATTCTGCAAGCTGCCCGCCATCAGGGAATTTTTCGTTAGGCGGCTCAAAGCAGTTCTTAAGCTTTGCCTTTAGGTTCTCAGAGACCTTTGACTTTAGCATATTGACTTCAGGAAGGGGAATTCCAAGAGTTCGGCCAACATCAGCTATAACATTTTTTGGCTTTAATGTACCAAATGTGACGATGTGACCGACTTTTTTGTCTCCATACAAATCGCGGGTGTGCTGAATGATGTCCTGGCGATAGTCGAAATCCATATCAACATCGAAGTCTGGCATTGAGACTCGCTCCGGGTTCAAAAACCTCTCAAAAATCAGTTTAAATCGGAAGGGATCAATGTCCGTAATCCCAAGGCTGTAGGCGACAAGGCTTCCTGCTCCCGAACCTCGTCCAGGACCAATCGGCATATAAGGCTTAGGCCTCTTGTTTACATTGTCGTAAGTTGATTTTGACCAGTTGATGAATTCCCAGACGATAAGAAAGTAGCCCGAAAAGCCCATTTTAAGGATAATTCCCATCTCATACTCGGCTCTCTGCCTTATTTCAGGGGTGATTTCCTTGTATCTCTTTCTTAATCCCAGCTCGACAAGATGACGCATATAATCATCCTGATTTTTTGCGTAGTCCTCGCCGTGGGTCTGGAATTCCTTTGGCAAATCGAATCGTGGAAGGGTTCCCTTAAGCTCCATCGTTTTATACTGATGAATCGTAAGGTTGCACATATTCGCGATTTTGATTGTGTTGTCGTAAGCCTCAGGGCAATCCGGGAAGAGAAGGCGCATTTCCTCTTCGGTTTTAAAATACCATTCGTGCCTGTCGCCGCCCATGGTCTGATGGGGCTCGTTCATGTTCTTTTTAAAGCCTATGCAGCGAAGACAGTCCTGAGCCTCCCAGTCTTCTTTTTCGATGTAGTGAATGTCGTTTGTGACTACAAGAGGAATGTCCAGCTCGTGAGCCATGGCAATAAGCTTTTTGTTTACGATTTTCTGGTCTTCAAGACCGTGATCCTGCAATTCGATGTAGTAGTGGTCAGGGCCAAAAAGATTTTTATATTTTAAGGCAAGTTCTTTTGCTTCTTCGTCCTTGTTGGCAAGCAAAAGCTGGGGAAGTTCCCCTGCAATACAGGCCGAGCAGCAGATTAAGCCCTCATGATATTTTTCAAGAAGCTCAAAATCAATACGAGGCTTATACCAGGTTCCTTCCGTATAGGCGATTGAAGAAAGCCAGCTCATATTCTTGTAGCCGGTTTCGTTCTCACAAAGAAGAATCAAGTGAAAATAACGGGCCTGACGATCGCCGTCTTCACCCTTGTGTGAATATGGAACTGAATTTTTCTCCAGATGTGAGCCGAAAGCGACATAAAATTCCTCGCCAACAATCGGGTTTATTCCGTTCACATGGCAGAGGTGCTCGAAGTTAAGCGCTCCGAACATATTTCCGTGGTCAGTGAGTGCAAGGGCCGGCATATTGAGCCTTTTTGCCTTAGCAACCAAATCATCAAGCTTAGCGCATGAGTCAAGCAAAGAATAATCCGAGTGAACATGAAGATGAACAAAGCCCGCAACAGGAGTCCCTTCCGGAGCACCTTCAAAAACATGGTAATCTGCCATAACATAGATTATAGCACAAACAAAGATTATAAACCACAGATTACACAGATAAAAACGGAAGGGAGAAGTCTCCCCCATCATTCCACAGTTAACAGAACCATCGCCACAAGGATGTGGCGTGATGACGAGCGAGTTTTGGTTACAAAACTCGGCCACTTTTTGCGATGACACGGAAGTCAGCGCAGAAAAGTGCACCCTCTCTCCTAAGGGGTAGAAAATCTACCCCTTAAAAACCCCTTATTTTTTCTTTCCTTTTGGCTCAAAGGCTTTTACGAATTCCGAACACTTGTATTCGGCTTTCTTCTCTGCCGCGTTCAGTTTCTTGAAGAGAGAGTCCACTGCCGCTTTCTTTGCCGCACTTGCTCCCAATTCAAGAATTGCCTTGTAGAGGGCGAGGGAAGCCTCCATCTTTTCCTTGTTGAACCATCTTACGCCGTCATATTCGTTGGCTCCTGATAAAAGCCATGCTTCGTTTGAGTCAGCCAATTTTTTTGCGACAAGAAGGGCATCCTCTTTTGCAGATTTTTCCGTGAGGGAAGGCTCTTTTCCTTCTGCAAGGGCAAAGGCTCTGTCAAAGAAATTATATGAGAGCATGTCGCCGATTTTCGTGTTTCCGGTGAATTCCGCAATCTTTCGCTGTAAGCTCCATTTTCGGGCAAAGCCGCTTTGGGCAAGGGGAGAAAGGGCAGAGTAAATATAGAGATATACTTCCTCATTGTTAATTTTCTTTCCTTTTGGGAAAGCCAGTGATTTTGGCACAATGAATTTCGTAAATTTTGCCACCTTCTTTTCGATGGCAGAAAGTTTTTTCTCATATTCAGCATTAAGAGACTTTTCTTTTTTTGCAATCTCTCCAGAAGCAGCATTCTTTCCGCCTTTTGCGCTCTTGGCTGATTTGGAATTTTTTGCAGATTTTGAAGATTTGCCTTCATCTGCGTCTATTTGCGTCTTATCTGCGTCTGATTTCAACCTGGTGACTTCCTCTTCATACCAAGCTCGAAGGGCGGCTTTTTCTTCCTCACGCTTTCGGCTCTCTTCTTCAAGGTATTCCTTTTCGGCGAATTCATTCGCCACTTCGTAGAAATATTCCAGCGGCTTTTCAATTAGTTTCTTGACGCTTGTCGCCGTGGCTTTCTTCAATCCTTCGGCTTTAAGCTCTTTCGCGCTCATTCTAAGCGTTCCGAGACTTTCACAGACTTCCGCAGAAATGACATTTTGGAAAGCCTGATAGAGTTTTTTGTAGTGGAGTTCCTGCCATGCTGTGTGAAGATCGGGAGTTCCCTTTCCGTTCAAAAAGTCGTGAAGTTCTTTTAGAGAGCCGTCCTTGTCCTTTTCCTGCCTTATATCCATGAAAATCTGGGTTTCAAAGCCGTTGAGGGCGATGAACATACCCTGGTCGCAGATGTTCTTTGATTTTCGGATATACCAGAGATTGCTTCGGTCTTCTCGGAAAATCATGTAGAAGTCTTCTTCGCCCCAAAGTCCCAAGCCTTCGGAAATTGAGCGGGTGACAAGTTTTTTGTCGTTTTCGCCGCTTCCGGTTTTGACCGCATATTCGCATGACTGCTTAATCCAGCCCTGGGCGCGCTCGTACTTGTTGTTATAGAAGACGACGGAATATTCGTTTCCGCAGCGGTTTGAGTAGGCAAAGACATTTTCGTTTACGCTGCCGTTATCCCAGACATCATAGAAGAGGAAGTCTTCCACCCCTGCAAAGAGATAGCGTTTTTTAAGGAGGGGGAAAATCTCCCGCTTGTGGCGGTCAACGAGATACTGGTCAGGGCTTTCGTCGCGGTAAGCCCTCGTGTATTCCATGCCGTATTTTTCCTCAAAGCCTTCGATTTGACCGTGACCGAACATAGGAAGACCCGGCATCGTTGCCATGAGGGTACAGACACCGAAATATTTGTCGCCTTTTCCGAACTGGGCAACGGCCGTCTCCTCATCAGGGTTGTTCATGAAGTTTACATATCGCTTTAAAATCTGCGGGTCAAAGTTGATTGTGTTTTTGACCGTCTGGCGATACTTGTAGTTTTCCTCTTTTTTGAGCATGTTCATGAAGGCCGAATTGTAGACACGGTGCATTCCAAGGGTGCGGGTAAAGTAGCCTTCCATCATCCAGAAAGCCTCGGCCAGAAGAAGAGTGTCAGGCACTTCCTTTGCAACGCGGTCAACGACTTCACGCCAGAATTCATTCGGAATTCTCTCTTCAAACTGCTGTGCCGTAAGGGCAAATTCGCTTCTCGTTGCGATGTCGCCGCCCTTTCCAGGCTCAGGGTACCAGAGACGCTTGATGTGCTTTTTTGCCAGAACCATGGCCGCGTCAAAGCGGATAATAGGGAAGTTTCTCGCCACATGGAGAATTTTCTGCATGACTTCCTCGCGGGCCACAGGATTTAAAAAGTCAATCTGGGCAGTATCGTTCCAGGGCATACCTGTTCCGTCATTTCCATGATAGATATAGCGGGTGTCGCCTGTCTGGGTGTCGACCCGCTTGAAGCAGACGGCACAGTCATTTTTTGAGTAGTAGTGGTCTTCAAGGTAGATTGCCACCCGGCTGTCATGGCTTAAATTCACGCCGTTGTAAGTGTACTGGGGGAAGGGATTGTCCCGCCGCTGAACGAACAAATCAGGCTTTTCAACTACCCACTTTGCATCCATGCCTGTGTGGTTTGGAACCATGTCGCTTGCAAGGCGGATTCCACGCTGCCACAATCGTGTGCGCAGGTTTGAAAGGGCATCCCAGCCGCCCAAGTTCCATGCGATTTCATAGTCGTCCAGAGAATATGCTGAAGCCGCCGCCTCTGGGTTTCCGCAAATCTGCTTGATTGTGCGGCTGGCAGGGCTTCTCTCCCAAAGACCGATGAGCCAGAGACCGGTAAAGCCTTCGTCGCGGAGTAAATCAAGCTCTTCGTCAGGAATCTGGTCAAGGCGGTTGATTTCACGGCCGTATTTTTTTGAAAGCTGGTAGAGCCAGACGAGAACGGTTTTTGCCATGAGGACGACACGGGGCATCCATTCCTTGTCGTCGGAAAAACGCTCGTATTCCCGCATGAGGTAGTCGTAATTCGGAGGAGACATATCAGGGCTTCCGCCGTTTGTCGGATGCCAGGCGGGTTTCCATTCCTCAGAAAGAAGGTCGCTTCCGGCTAAAAGACGGCGGAGCCAGTAATCCTCGCCCTCGCCCTCGCCCGGAACGAGAAGGTCTGCCCAATGAACGCGGACATAGTTCAGCTGCTCCTGCAGATTATCGGGGGCAAAGTTGACCGGCTCCCGCAGAAATGAGACCAAATCGTGGCCGAAAGTGCCCCAGTAGGGCAGTTTTTTGAAATAAGCCTGAGTCTGCTTCCAGATTTCTTCCCATTGCGGTTTTTTTCTGAGATTTGAGTCATCAAAAAGAGAAATGAAAGGCTTGAAGGCAGGGTTTTCGTTGTCGAGATGGAGCATAATCATCTCTTCGAGAGTCTGCTCCCAGTTTGTGCGGGTGCGGCCGGTCTTTTTTTCGGTAAGCTCAAGGTTCAAATAATCTTCGATGGAAATGTGACCTTTATAAACTTCGGTGGGCGGAAACTCTGCGCAGAAATCAAGAATCATCCTGCGGATTGTCTCTTTTCCGAAAGAGGCCTGCAAATCCGAAAGCAGTTCCTTAAAAGCATCGGGATATTTCTGGCGGCGGTAAGTGTAGCAGGCAAGGTGGAAAATTTCGTCCAGTAAGCCCATGGCATTTAAAGTGCCTGCTGAAATCTGAGCTTTATTATTGCGAATGAGATATTCATTGAATCGAGTCTGGAAGTCACGCACGGCCCGGATATTTTTAAGCACGACATTTCCGCTGGAGGCGAAAAGTCCGTCAGAAAAATTGCACTCGTCACGCACAGCTTTAGAAATATGGAATTCATTGTAAGAATAAATCAAAATTTTCCCCCGAAGATGTAGTCTTAAGATTATAGCACATTTTCAGGAAAATCACATTAAGAATTTAAAAAAAAGATTGATTTAAAATAAAAAATCTGCCCTTTACGGCAGATTCTCACTTTCGACCCCTGCTGGGCTTGAACCAGCGACACACGGATTAACAGTCCGTTGCTCTACCGACTGAGCTAAGGGATCATTGTTCGTTCGGAACGAGTGCTATATTATATGAAACACAAAAAAGTGTCAATAGATTTTACAATTTTTTCTAAAAAAATTCGGAACGCCAGTTTTCATATTTTTCCAAAGTTTTTACAGGTGATTTTCCGGTGTAACCGTATCCATTCCGTCTTTCCTTTGACATATCATTGAAATCTACACAGTACTTACAGCCTCTGTCACACCATACCGGCGTATTAACGGCAGGATATATTCCCTGTATAGGCTTTCTTGCCCCCGTCGTAACATCAAAGGATGCGTCTAAGGCATAGAACCTCGCCCAAATATCAGGAGCAAAAGGATCCTCCACAAGTTTCTGCTCATAATCATAATAGCGTCCGTTAAGAACTTCTCCCGGACATTCAATTTTCTGAATTTTTTTCCCATGAATGCGCACATCATCCCTGTCAAACCATTCACAGGCTGCCGATACAGACCTTTTTATCTGCTCAGAGGGATTTTTATCTTCCATCAGGAGTTCTACAACTTTTGCAGATTCATTCGTACAAACAGAAGGCGGCTCAAACTCCCTTGCCCATACAGGCTGAAGCGTCTCATGACTGTGCTGCTGGCACCATGCAGTAAGGATTTTCGTTCCATTTTGAAGTGTAAGCGTAATCTGGGTTTTTATGATGCAGTCAATTCCTTTAAGATAGGCAGCCTCTGCTTTTTTTCGCATTTTTTTTGGAAAAATTGAATAAAGGCTGTCGTCCCGCGCAATTTCCCTCAATGTTCTAAGCGCGTCACACATCACATCATCATTGTAAGTAATTGCATAAACATCGGCACCGGTAAATCCCCCAGAAAGAGGATGCTGTGCATTTAAAATCCATTGAAGGGCCTTAGTCATGCAATCAAGATAGCGACGGTCCGGGACCTGCTCATAAACCTGGGCAAGATACTTTATCTGCGAAAAAATATTTCTGTTATCCATAGTGCTGCCTTTTTTGTCAGTCATAAGCTCATAAGTGACAGCAGGAATGGATTTGTTTTTTTTATGGATTTCAATCAGTTCATCAAGGGAATATTTGCGCTGAAAATCAAGGTTCTTTGCCCATCCACCATCAGGATTCTGCAGATAAACCATGTTCTCTGCAAATCCAAGAATCTGATCTTCATCATAAAGATTCCACGGCGGAATGGAGTTCGGATACTTATATCTTGCATGATTAAAACCGTCAGCAAAATCACTTATACTAACCGGAACATAATGCCCGTCAACCTTATTCTGAAAATCAGCCTTATCTTTTTCAGAAAGGTCTTCCTGCAGACTTGAGGTATTGGCGCAAGCCAGAAATAAAAAAAAGCCTGCAAAAACCGAAATTAATTTTAATCGCATAAAAAAATTATAGCATAGGAATAAACGGCATTCCATAAAAAAAAATCCCCGCACTGTTGTGAAGTGCAGGGAATTAATTAAATAAATTTCTCACAGAGTACACAGAGACCACTGAGATTTATATTAAATTTTCTCTGTGCTCTCCGAAGCTCTGTGAGGAATTTCACTTACTCAGTTGGTCTTTTCTTCAAGTTCTTGCTTTCAGCGATTGCCCGACCCTCGCCTACTTTCTGCTCCATCATTGCGCGCACTTTAAGAGGAAGTCCGAAGAGTGTGATGAAGCCCTGGGCATCCTTGTGGTTGTAAAGCTCGCCAGTGGTGAAAGAAGCGATGTCCTCGTTGTAGAGGCTGTATTTTGAGCCGCTTCCGGCAGCGCGAATCTGACCCTTAACCAGCTTAACTTTTGTCCAGCCAGTGACAGTTTCCTGGGTTGAGTCAACGAAAGCCATAAGGGCATCGTAAAGCGGAGTGAATACCTTTCCGTCGTAGATGAGTTCTGCCAGGCGCAAAGAAACCTGCTGCTTGTAGTGGTAGGTGTCGCGGTCAAGACAGATATGATCCATCATGCGGTGAGCGAAGTAAAGGATTGCTCCGCCCGGTGTCTCGTAAACGCCACGACTCTTCATTCCTACGCAGCGATTCTCACAGATGTCGACAAGGCCGACGCCGTTCTTTCCGCCGATTTTGTTGAGCTCAAGCATAAGCTCAAGACCGTTCATTTTTTTGCCGTTGAGAGCAACAGGAATTCCCTTCTCCCATTCGATTGTTACATACTCGCCGTCCTCCGGAGCTTTCTCTGGAACAGTGGTATTTTTGAGCATGTGAGGATAGTTAGGCTCGTTCTCAGTTTTCTCAAGCTCAAGGCCCTCGTGAGAGATGTGCCAGATGTTCTCGTCACGAGAGTATGACTGGTCCTTTTTCATCGGAACTTCCAGCCCTCGGTCTTCAAGGAATTTGATTTCTGCCTCTCGGCTGTCCATGTTCCATTTGTCATCACGCCAGGCGGCGATTACGCGCAAGTCCGGAGCAAAAGCCTTGATTGCAAGCTCAAAGCGGACCTGGTCATTTCCCTTACCAGTAGCACCGTGACAGATTGCGACGGCTCCTTCCTGACGAGCATACTCAACGAGGATTTTTCCGATAAGAGGGCGGGCTGTTGAAGTGCCCAAAAGATATTCGTCCTCGTAGACGGCATTTGCCTTAAGAGCCGGCCAGATGTATTCTTCGATGTATTCCTGACGAGCATCTACAACATAGCAGGCAGAAGCGCCGGTTTTGAGGGCTCGACCCTTGATAGCTTCCCAGTCATCGCCCTGACCGACATCGATACAGACAGCGATAACATCATAATCATAATTTTCTTTGAGCCAGGGGATAATGACCGTCGTGTCCAATCCGCCTGAATAAGCCAAAACAACCTTTTCTTTTGCCATAAAAAGCTCCTAAAATGCAAATTTTTGCATATAATCTGTATATTTATGCAACAACTGTACTGATTATGCAATTTTTATGCAAGACTTATAATAAAGCGTAATTCACAATGTGCAATTAAAAAAAACACTTAAAATAAATGACAATTTCTATTTTCTGCGTTATAATACCATAAGAGATTTTTAAGATTTTTCGGAGGTCCAAAAAAATGAAAAAAATCATAAGCATTCTTTTAATGACAATTTTCGGAGCGTTTCTTGCTTTCGCAGCAGAATCTTACACTGTAAAATCTGTAACAGGAAAAGTTCAGTACGAGTCCGCTCCCGGCAGCTGGAAAAATATTGAAGTTGGTCAAAAGCTTTCTGCATCAACAGTAATCAACACAAGCCCAAATTCAATCCTTGTCCTTACGGGCGAAGCTGGCGATGTTTCCGTCAAGGCTATGCAGAAGGGCACCATTCAGAACCTCACGACAAACAACGGAAAAGGCGGTCTTAAAAAGGGCGCCGGCCTTAACAAAAATACGGTCGCAGGGGCTGCGAGCACAAACACAAAGGGTGTCGCGACGGCTTCTTCTCGAGCTTCCGAGGCAAAGGCTGACCTTGACTGGGACGAATAGGAAGTAATAAATACCTCCATAGTATTTTTCTTTAAACTAAACTCAAAGGGGGAGGTGGCTTCCCCTTTTTGTTTTTTAGAGGCTATATGAGAAAGCTTTGCTTCTTAATTATCATTTCACTGATTTTTTTCTCCTGCTCGGACGACACGACAAAGGGAGAAAATTTCTCATCTCATACCGTCACTTTTGACAGCGACGGCGGAACTGAAGTGCCAAAGCAAACTGTCGCCTACGGGAAAACAGCTTCAAAACCGGATTATAATCCTTCAAAATTCGGCTACACCTTCTTAAACTGGTACTACATAAATTCCTCACAAACAGAAGAAGAATACCCTTTCTCTCTGGCCGTAACAAAAGACATAACGATAACGGCAAAATACAGCATAAATTCATACACAATCTATTTTGACTCAAACGGAGCCGTAAACAATTCTGGCAAAATGAGCTCTCTTTCCTGCACTTACGGCGAAGAATACTCGCTTCCAAGCTGCACATTCACGAACACAGGAAAAAGCTTTGCAGGCTGGAGCACGACTGCGGACTCAGAAAAAGCAGAATACGCTGATGAAGAGACAATAAAAAATCTGTCTTACACAAACGGTCAGGCAATAACACTGTATGCAATCTGGAGCGAAAATCCTTATCATCTTATAAGCTATGAACTAAACGGAGGAAGTAATTCTTCCCTGAACCTGCGTAAATTTCTTGAATCAAGCTATGTGATTCTCTATGATGCAGAAAAAAGCGGATATACCTTTGACGCATGGTACGAGGATTCCGACTTTTCAGGAAAAAAGATTTCCGGATGGTATGCCGGCGATTATTCTGACGATGTAACTCTGTATGCCTCCTGGAGCGCAAACCAATACACTGTAACGCTAATGAGCAACGAAAAGGTCGAAGGCAGTCAGAGTGTCTATTCAGACGAATTTATTGCCGATGTACCCCCTCCTGCTCCCGACACAAGTGATTCTGAAAGCTGGACTTTTGGCGGCTATTTTACGGAAGAATATGCGAAAGGGCTTCAGTGCATAAGCGCTCAGGGAAAATGCAACACGCCCTACACCTTCGCCAAGGACTTAACTCTTTATGCCGCCTGGACTTACGAAATAAGCTACGACACAAGCGCAATTGCGAATGACATATCGTTCTCAAACCCAAATTCAACAGAATACACTGGCGAGCGCGAAATAACGCTGCTCCCACTGACGCTAAAAAATGGCTACTGTTTTGACGGCTGGCTCGACGAAGAAGGAAATTCCGCCACGAGCATAGAAAAAGGCTCTTATGGCGAAAAAAACTTCACGGCAAAGGGAGTAAGCCTGATTGAGTACACAATCACTTACAACAAAAACGGCGGGGAATGGGACACCGAAGACGGAGGCTACACTCCTGTCGAAGCATACACAATCAAATCCGACGAAATATACCTTCCTTCAAAAACAGACATTTTAAAAGATGGCTTCTCTTTTGCCGGCTGGTACAAGAGCGAAGACCTTTCAGGAAAAGCCATAAAAACAATAGAAAGCTCTTCCTACGGAAACATCGAACTTTGGGCAAAATGGGAGGAAAATTAGACGCGGATAAACACAGATACACGCAGATATAAATCAAAAAAATCTGCGTTAATCAGCGTGCATTTGCGTCTGATAAAAAACATTTGCGTCTAATAAAAAAGGAGTAATTATGAAGAGATTATTTTTTACATTCATTTCAATTTTTATGACAGGACTCGCTTTTATTCTCCTTTCCTGCAAGGACGATGCTTCTTCGAATACATCTAAAACCTCCTACTCTGTCGTTTTTGACGCAAACGGAGGCGTTTTTAAATCAGACGAGGACACTGCAAAGACTGTCAACTCCAAGAAGGTGGAAGTAGAAGAAGGAAAAACCGTCGATTTTCCAGACGAACCTGAAAAAGAAAAAACAGACAGCGACGACGCGACATATTTTGCGGGCTGGTACACTTCAAAAGACAGCGGACAAACCTTAGACGAGGAATTCGATCTTTCAACACCAATCACAAAAAACATCGTTCTTTACGCAAATTGGCTCATCGTTCCGGAAGGCTCTTATCTCGTAACCTTTGACTCAAACTGCGACACGAGCGTAGAAAATCAGATAGTCGAGGCTTCCGGCTATGCGACGAAACCTGAGGAAGAGCTTTCAAAATCGGGCTTTGCCTTCAGCCACTGGTATAAGGACAGCGAAAGCGAAGAATTCGATTTTGAAGCAACTCCAATAGAAGAGACGACAAAAATAAGCGCTAAATGGAATGAAAGCGGAATTTACGAAGCGGACTATGAGGACGAGTCACTCTACAGCATTAATGTTTATGAGTCTATAGAGCTCAGCGAAGACAGCGTAGCTTGGTAGGAAAACCGGAATGAGGAGTCAGAAATGAAAAAGAAAGCGGCGGGGTCTGTTAGAGGCACAATTTTCTCAGTTTTGATTTTGCTTAGCAGTCTGTCACTTCTAGTATCTTGTTCTGTCGATAGCTCAACCGAGCAGGTACCGAATAACTCAACTTCCAATATACAAGGGAAAGCACTATACTCAAATTCTGTAGATAACTCAAATATAATAGTTGCCTTAGATAGAACAGATGGCTTGCTATCATCTACGCTCACAATATCTAATAATGCATCTCGTAGTATTGTTGCAACTAAGTATTGCTCAAAGGATGGAAGCTATAAATTTTCAAATTTGGAAACAGGACTTTACAAAGTCTATGCAATTTCTTCTGATTCATCAGAAAAGGCAGTAAGCAAAATTATTGCTGTTAATAAGAATGAAACAGTTTTAATTCCAGATTTAACGCTAACCGCTACGGGTTCGTTAAGTGGTAAAATATCAATTAATGAATCTGAATCTTCAAAGGCTGGAATTATGGTTTTTATTGCAGGAACAAGTTTTATTGCATTAACAGATGAAAATGGTACCTTTACAATATCTGGCATTCCAATTGGAAACAACTACCAACTTATAGTAATGTACGACAATTGTACATACATCTGGAGAAAAAGCATTTCTGTCTATGAATTTGCAAATACCTATGTTGGTGAATTTGCACTCACACTAAACGAACAAGAAAATAATTTTTCTCTAGTGTCAATAATCTGGAAAGGAGCCTTTTCAAATTCCAGTGAATTAGAAAATCCGCAGTATCTTTGGGCATATTACAATACGACAGACGGCTGCTCTTATATATATGACGGAACAACTTGGTGTCTTTTAGCATCTGCGGGAACAAACGGAAAGGATGGTATAAATTCTAAAATTACAATTACATATGAATTAAATGGCGGCTCACTAACATCTGACGCACCTCTAATTCACATATACGGAACTGAAACTTTTTTATCAGAACCTGTTCGCGATGGATATTATTTCGAAGGTTTTTATTATGAAGAAGATTTTTCAGGAGAATCTATTACAATTCTTGATGACACCTACTCACTCGGTAAAATTTTATATGCTAAATGGACGAAATACAGAACCCTTTTATATATTTCCAACAACAAATCTAATTCTCAAATTGAATATCAATTTACAATTCCAGAGTTAGAAAAATCCTATGTCTCTGAAAATTTATTTGAACCTTTAGCCGGGTATATTTTCAAAGAATGGAACACAACATCAGCGGGAATTGGCACAATTGCAAATACAGGAGTTCTCTTGTCTGACATTTTCGGAGAATCAACAGAAATCGAATTATATGCTACATGGGAACCAATCCAATACTCTATCACATATGATACAGTACTGGATACAGAAATAAATAATCCTAATACAGCAAAAACTTATACGATTGAATCTAATGATATTGAGTTGTTAGCACCATCTGTACTTAATGAATCTTATATATTCAAGGGTTGGACAGATGGAAATACGATTATCACAAAAATATCCAACGGCTCGATAAATGACATTCACTTAACAGCATTATGGGAACTTGCAACATTTTCAGTAACTTATGAAAATACTTTGGATGCAGAAAATAAAAATCCTACAACATATACAGTAAATGACTCACTAACACTTGTACCGCTTTCAAAAACTGGCTACATATTCAAAGGCTGGTCTCAAGGATCTAAAATAAATAAAGGAACAACAGGAGATAAAATTTTCACGGCAGAATGGGAAATTATCACTTATAAAATTAATTATACTTATCCTCCTCTATTCGACAATTCAGACAATCCAACGGAATACACTGTTGAAGACAATATAGTTATTTATGAAAAATCATATGGCGGACAAACTTTTACTTGGTTTATTAACGAATTTGGTGAAACTTGTACTGGATGGAAAACAGGCACTAAACTAGGTGACATAAACTTAGTTTTAAACACAAAACTCGGAATCGTTTATGAATTAAACAAAGGCACTAATAACTCAAAAAATGCTACAACCTACTCAGTTGAAGAAACTGTGACTCTTTACGAGCCTTTTAGAGAAGGTTTTACTTTTGAAGGCTGGTATACAGACAGTTCTTTTTCTAATAATTCTATTGCAGGCTGGGATGCTTGGCAACAAGTACGAAATGTTACACTATATGCAAAATGGACTTGGACTGCAATAAAAGAAATAAAAGCTATGACAGAATCAGGAACAATAATTGGTATAGGTGAAATCGGAACAGAAGAAATAGAGGCACTACGCAACGCTCTGAGGGGATTAAATAATTCATCAATCATGGTGAATTTGGATATTTCTAATGTGCGTGGGCTCACAGCCATAGGCTCAATTGAGTATTCCTACAATCAGGGAGCATTTGCTGAATGCTATAATTTAAAATCTATAACAATTCCTAATAGCGTCAAGATTTTAGGTGGTGGTGCTTTTAGTGATTGTAGAAGTTTGACCAATATAGAAATTCCTGATTCTGTGGAAGAAATAGGTAATTTTTGTTTTGAGGACTGCCATAATTTGGAAGAAGTCATTATTGGAAATGGAATAACTAAATTACCAGATGGCGATCTTGTGTCCCCCTATACTGTTGCAGGAATTTTCAGTGGTTGCGAAAATTTAAAAAATATAAAACTCTCTAATAAATTAGAGTACATTGGAAGTGCATGTTTTACTGGTTGTGATAATCTCAAAATAATAACAATTCCAAGTTCTGTAAAAACTATTAAATGTATAAGTTTTTATTTATATGAACATGAAAGTGAGCCTTATTATTTTAATACAGCAACTAATGTTGCAATTTCCCCTTTTGCAAATACATCATTAACTGAAGTAATATTTGAAAATCCAAAAAATTGGTATGTAACACAAGACTGGCTTTCTTCAGATTCTGAAAAAATTAAAGTTTCAGAAACCGATCTAAGTGAACCAGCAAAAGCCGCAGAATTAATAGATACATATTCCGAATATACTTGGATACAAGAACCAGATACGGAGGAATGATAATATGCTAAAAACTAAAATATTATTTATTTTAACATCATTTTTCTCCATATATTTTCCCCTTTTCGCCTTTGACGGAAGCGGAACGGCGGAAGAACCATATTTGATTTCCAGCACGGACGATTGGAATCAGCTTGCAAGCAACACACAAGGCGGCGAAACTTACGCAGGAAAATACTTTGAACTGACGAGCAACATTGGAAGTGAAAGCAATCCTGTGACTACTTACATTGGAGATGTAACATATAGAAACACGAATTATGGAGTATTCTCTTCGCCAAAACCATTCAGTGGTATTTTAAACGGTAAAGGACATACCATCACAATAAATTTAAATCTTAATGAAGATAGGATTGCACCGTTTAGGGCATTAAAAGATGCAGTAATTATAAATTTAAATTTAGCCGGAACTGTAACTGGACGTCGCCGTTCCGCAGCTTTTGCAACAATTTCATACGGAAACACTTTTATAGCAAATTGCCATAATTCAATTTCAATAACCTTTACAGATACCGGCGATGGAGGATGCCAAGGAAGTGGTTTTGTAGGAAACTCAATGTCAGGGAATCTCGTAATAAAGAATTGTCTTTTTGACGGGAAACTTCTTGGCAATCAGGGTGGAATTTCTGGATTTGTCGGTTACAACCGTCCATATACAAGCGCAACGACCACAATTCAAAATTGCTATTATTCACCAAGCGAAAGACAGGTAATGGGAGAGTCATTTACCTTTTGTAGATATGAATCTTTCAAACCTAACGATGTTAAAATTCAAAATTGCTGGTATTCAAAATCCATGAAAACTCTGCAAGGTACTTCAAGTGACGGATATTCAGCAGAATCACTGTGCCAAAAATTAGGTAGCACTTGGCATGTAGTTGACGGAAAGCCAATTCCGGTAACCGAAAGTAAAAATCTAAAAAACGCGGTCATTTACGGTCTTGACTATGTTTATGATTCAACTGAAACAATTCCAACACCTATTGTCATCGCAGATAAAATCCTCACAGAAGGAACTGATTTCCTTTTTTCAACAAGCTCCAAAGAAGGTTTGACAGAATGCCCGACATATTGCATCACAGCAACAGGAATCGGAGATTATTCTGGGGAAATTACTTTTGAATATTACATTGCAGATGAAGTTTTCGTCACTACAGATGATGAATTGTCTGAAGAGTTTCGTGTATGTGGATTTATGAAAGAAAATGACGAATATCTTATAAAAACAGCGGGAGACTTAAATAACCTCTCTCGTTTTGTAAATGCATCTGTTAATAACGGTTGCAGCTCAAAAAATTTTCGTCTTACAAACGACATTGATTTTAAAGCACAAGATGACAGTTTTTCATCAGTAAATTACACTCCAATTGGAATGCTTGGTGGATTATGTAAAGACACCTGGGCAGGTAGTTCTCCAATGTCTTTCTCAGGTAATTTTGATGGAGACGGTCACACGATATCTGGAGTAAACACAGCTTCAATGGAAGACCATTCTGCTATTTTTGGCGAATTAATTTCTGGTTCTATAAAAAATCTTACAATAAAGAACAGTCGCTTTTATTGCACAGGCTCTTCAACTTCATGCGGAAAAGGCAGCATAGCAGGCATTAATTCTTCTGGCCACATAACAAATTGCCATATTTTAAACGATGTTTATATTTATACTACTTCGGACAGCACAACAAATGTCGGTGGAATTTCAGGTCAAAATTCAGGGACAATCAGCGGCTGTTCCAGTGCGGCTAATATTATAAATTCTGACAAAAGCGGAACGGAATATACAAACTGTTCGTACTACGGTGGAATCGCAGGTCAGAATAAAGGAACTATAGAACACTGCTTTTATTATGGTGATAATATCAAAGCATCGTCAAATTATGGTTCAATATGCGGGGCGAATTCAGGAATTCTTACAGGTAATTTTCATACAAATGACAAGTGTGCGGCTGTAAACAATCAAGATACAGAAAACGCAATTCACGGATACTGTATTACAAGCGGACAAAATGAATTAGAAATTGTTTCAAAAATAGATGACGGCATTGAATACGGAAGAATAACAGGCTCTGACTCAACAATAATTTTTGACGGTTTAAAATATCTTCCATACGATACAAGTGCAGAAATCTATCTTAACTATACAGGTACAATTCCTGAGTCTACTCTTGTTTTCGGATATTTCTATACTGAGAATAATATTACTCATTTCCAAGAAAATGTCTCAAAAAATGGAAACTACTACACGATAACTCTTCCGAAAAGTAATGTCCTGCTTTATGCTTGTTATGAATTTGGAGGAAACGGAACGGACACGGCTCCATATACAATTTATGACCCACGGCAGTTAGATTTACTGTCAAAACGAGTAAATTATGGGGGAAACACATACGAGGGAAAATATTTTCTGCTGACAAATCATCTTATATTTGACGGAAGCGAAAACAATTTTGAGCCAATCGGCGGCTATTATAACGGCAGTACACAAGATTTCTGTGGTATTTTTCAGGATGAAAGCAGCGAAACGAACGGTTCTGAGCACGGAACCCATATAATTATGGGAATAAATGTAACGAAAACCAGAACTTCTAACGAAGACAAATACATAGGCCTTTTCGGAAGAATCGGAAGCACCGGAGATGTCCGATACATAAATCTTCAGGACTGCTATTTTGAAGGTCACGCTTCAGTGGGAGGAATCGCCGGCTACAATGCAGGAACGCTTACAACCTGTACGACGGCAGCAAGCGTTAAGATTTCCGGTCAAAATCCTTCATCTTCAAACCACGGCGGAATTGCAGGATACAACACTGGAAAAATTATCCAATGTGCCTCATCGGCAGAAGTATCTAATTACTCTTGTGCCGGCGGAATTGCGGGCAATAATTCAGGCGGAGTTCTTATGGGCTGTATGTACTACGGAGAGACAAGCGAGCCAGTTTTAACGGCTGTCTCATACGCAGGAAGCCTTGTGGGTCACTTTGAAAGCGGAACTTTAAGTCAGAATTATTACTCAGGAACTAGCACAAACGCTGTCGGCAAGGTTTCTTATTCAGAAGATGTGAGCGGAGCAACGAGAGCCTACACTATTTCGTCTGAACTTGGCACCCTTTCTTTAAGAAACGACTTAGGATCCAGGGGACTTGCTTACAACTCAATTTTATTCTCTCCAGAATCCCTTTCCATAAAAATCAGTTTTGACTCCTATACACCGGATGACAGCATAACTTTGGGCCTTGCCGCAAAAAATAATGATGGCGAAAATTTCCCTTTTGAGACAATCGAAGACGGAGTCTATTCATTTACGATGCCGGCTTATGATGTGACTGTCGTACAGATTGCAAAGGTCTCGTTTGAAACAAAGGGCGGAAGCGAGATTTCAGATAAATATGTAACGCTGGGAGAGAGTCTCGGTACAATCGAAAATCCGACAAAAGGCGACGGCGAGGCATTCGAAGGCTGGTATCTCGACGAAGATTTTACGGAAGAATTCGATTTATCTTCAAAAATCACAAAAAATATCACTCTTTATGCAAATTTCTCAGAGGGTCTTGAAATTACTGCGAATAAAAATCCTTACGCAGAAGGCGAATTCTACACCACATTCTATTACCCGAAGAAAAACTGCAGGGCGGACACAAATACACGAGTCTTTTATGTGACAAAATTCAAAAACGGAAAAGTCTCGCTGGAAGAAGAAGAAAGCAAGCTCATACCTAAAGGACAGGCCGTAATCTTAAAAAGTTCAAGCCCTAACCTTTCGCTCATTTTTACAGAAAACACCGGAAATTTTGAATACGAAAATATTTTGAGCGGAACAGATAAAGAGATAGAAACAGCAGAAGAGGGAACTTATATTTTGTCTCTTTCAAAAAAAGGCGGAGTGGGCTTCTACAAATGGAGCGGAAAAATCTCTGGTCACAAAGGTTTTTTAATTATGAGCAATGAGGAATGAGGAATTAGCAATGAAAAATAAAGAATATGCTATGCAAAATAGAATAAAAAATAAATTCTCTCAAATTCAGGCTCGTCTGCGTTCATCTGCGTTTAATTTTGCTAAAATCTTATTTTTTCTTCCATCACTTTCCTTTGCGGATAAAGTCGTAACAAACGCTGAACTTCAGCTTGATAATAATGGATGGCAGGACGATAAATACATAATCTCAGAAAATATAACAATTTCGCCTCGCATAGTAATTTCTGGAACCGTAGAAATTTATCTAAACGAAGGTTGTACACTTAATGCAACAAGTGGAATTCAGGTTCTTAACGGAAATTCTCTCATAATTGACGGAAATGGGACTCTTATTGCAACAGGGAGTACTGACAATGCAGGCATTGGCGGAAACGGCGGCTACACAAACAGCAGCGGAAATATAACAATAAATGGTGGAAGTATAACTGCGACAGGCGGAAATAATGGGGCTGGAATTGGAGGCGGGCGAACTTCTTCTCTACTCGGAATTTGTACCATAAACGGCGGGACGGTAACAGCTACAGGAAAATCTGCCGCAGGAATTGGAGGTGGCTATAACGGATGGGGTGATCCTGCTTATTCATCGTCAAATACAGTCATCATAAATAGCGGAATAATAAAAGCCATTGGCACTGGTGCTGCAGCTGCAATTGGTGGTGGTGGTGGTTCATATGGCGGTAATTGTACCAAAGTTGAAATCAATGGAGGACAAGTTTATGCAAAATCAGAAAGCAGTAATGCTATAGGACCGTCCAGTAACGGGAATGCTGGTGAAATTATTTTAGGCTGGACAAAAAACACTGACTATTTAGACACCTCAGCTTCAAGTAAAGGCTTAAAATATGAATCTCTCACATTTAAAAACGATTTTAGACTTGATGAGACAATCTTAGAACCAACACTTGTTACTAAAGACAATGTTAACAAAAAGAAAATTATTCCTCTAACTTATTTTACTGTTAATTATTTAAACGGATATACGCCTGTAGGTGCAGACACAGCCCTTTACAAAGGTCTCGTTGCAGAGCCTGTCTCCCCCACAAAATCAGGCTACACCTTTGCCCGCTGGTGCAAAAACCGCTCGCTTACAACTTCATGGGATTTTGACACGGACACGGTAACGGACGACACGACTCTCTACGCAAAATGGATTTCTGACGAAATAAAGGCAAGCTGCGATGACTTCTACGATTACAATGACGGAAATGCCGTTTCTGTAACGCCAGCCGTCACTTCAAGCGACGGAACTTTAACACTTAAAGCCGGCAGCGACTACACAGTGAGCTTCAAAAAAATCACGACTGACTCTGCCGGAAACGAAAGCACAGCCGATGTTTCAGAAATTACTGCCGCAGGACTTTACAGAGCCGTAATCACAGGAAAGGGCGACTACAACGGAAAAGTGTGTGAATCAAATAACTTTGTAATCATTCAAAATCTTTCCGGAAGCGGAACAGAGGAAGACCCCTACAAAATTTCTTCTCTCTCAGACTGGAGTCTTATCGAAACTAATTTAGAGTCTGGAATCTCTTACGAAGGGAAATATTTTTTGCTTTCTTCTGACATTGAGCTGACTACTAGCCTTTGCACTATGGAACATCCTTTTGACGGAATTTTACTTGGAAACGGCTTCGCAATCACGGCTTCTGGCGGCTCAGACTTATCATACATTTTCTCTGCAATAAAAAATGCGACAATCAAAAATCTTTATACGACACTGGAAAGCGTTGCAGAGGCAGTATACGGCGAAAACACATTCACCAGCGTAAAGCTCGTCTACACAGAACAAAAGGAGGGAATCAACAAAGTAATCACCTCTAGTGGCGGCCAGACCTTCTATCTTACAGGGCTTAATGTCGAAAATCTTGAAGAAGTTTACTTAATCTCAGACTTTGAAAACGCAATAGACCCTGTTTTTACCCTTGACGGCGAGACCTTATCTTATGGCAGGGATTTTACAGTTTCTTTCATAAACACGGTGACAGGAGAAGCTGTTTCAAGAATTACGACTTACGGAGACTACAGGGCAATTTTTGAAGGATGTGGCTCTTATGTGGGAGAATACACCCACGATTTTAAAATTCCTATCGATAAAAATGCAGTTCTTTCAGTTGACGAAAACGGCGAGTATTTCATAAATCTTCCTGCAGACGGCTCAATTCTGGATTTTAATGCGACTGATTTTGAAAAGGGCTTTACATTTAAAATCTACGATGACGGCGGAAAAGGCGGCGGATATTTTAGCGGAATGGCAGGAAATTTCAGCGCGAATGCTTCAGGCTTTTTAAGAATCCGCGTTAAGGAAGGATATTTGCTGCAATTTACGGGCTTTGTCGCCACAAAAAATAAATACAATTATCTTACGATTTATAGCGGAAGCACAGTCTCGACAAATGACTCGGATATTATCTGCACTAAGACTCACGGTGAAAACACCGAAAACGAATATATCTCAAAACTGCCGACTATGGACACAAAAACGAACAGCGCATTAGTCTACTTTAAGGGCACAAACTCGACTTCACAGGGCTTTGAGCTTGAAGTAACTATAATCAGCACAAAAACGCTCACTGCAAATGAAGACCCGTATACAGAAGGCTCTTATTACACGACTTTCTACAGCGAAGAAGGAAACTACCTTGCTGAATCTGACTGCATAATCTTCTACGCTAGAAAAAATGCCGATGGAAAAATCATTCTAGAACAGCCACACACAAGCATAATTCCTCGAGGAAAAGGCGTAATCCTAAAAAGCAGCAAAGAAACAATTACGCTCTACGAAACGAATATGACCGACGATTATGACAGCCTTCTTAGCGGAACGACGGAAGCTGTGGAAGCCTTTGACGAAAGCGTTTACATTCTCTCCTGCTCACAAAAGGGCGGCGTTGGCTTTTACAAATGGAAAGGAAGTCTCGAAGCAAACAAGGCTTACTACAGGAGTGAAGAATGAAAATGACATTACCAAAATCTGCGTCTATCTTAACTCTTCTCTTTATTTTCGCTTCCTGCGATAATTTTATGGATTCGTCGCTTTTTCAGAGCGGGCTGGAAACAAAAATTGACTACGAAAATTCCTCTTCACATATTGTTTTCGTCAACTCACTGGAAGGAACGGGAAGCTTTATTCAGGGTGGCGGCACTCAGAACCTTAAGAAAAGTGACAGCTTTGATGTAGAATTCAGCGTAAATTCCTCATTCAAATTCATAAAATGGATTGCGGTAGACAGAAACGACACGACAATAACTCGCGACAGCTACATAAAATTTTCTGACTCAGGCGCGCTAAAAACTACTGTAACCCTGCTTGACGAGTGCGATGACATTTTAATCAGACCTTACTGTCAGTCTTATCTTACTATTTCTGACTTTTTGCCAGAATACAGGGAAACAGGAGTTGGATTCAACAGCGACATAAAAATCACTTTTTCTGACTACATCGACGAAGCAAGTTTTTCATTTACAGACGATGAAATTTCAGCCCTTGATGTTGATGAAGAAGACCTTTTAAAAGCCAAGACCTTCGACGGAAAAGAATATTGCTACGGATATATCAAAAATTACAAGACTTATTTTAAGAACATTGATATTTCCTCTTCAAGCACTTCTTCAAGCATAATCTCATATTTTAACGCTCCGACTGTCATAAACGGGAAAACCCTTTATCTGTCTTTAAGAGAAGAAAAATATGGCGATATGAAGGAAACGATAAGCAGTTCGTCCGGAACTAACGAAATTACAGTCACTCTGTCAAAGGACATTACGGACATCCGGGATATGAGCTTTTCCGAAAGCTACTCTTCTACTTCTTACACCTACGCAATTAATTCAGATATTATCGCAGACACTGAAAGCGTTGAAATTCTTTTTGAGGTCGATGACGGATACGGAACCATTTCACCAAGCGGAAGGAACACTATTTACACGGGACTGACTTATAATTTGTACTTCAAGCCTTCAAGCGAGTATTATTTCCAAAAATGGGGAATTCTTTATGCCTTAAACGGGAAGGAATTTTCTTACGGAGATCAAATCGTTCAAATTTCTTATCCTGAAGACACAGAAACTACATTCACTCTCACAACGGCAGTTTCGGGCATTATGATAAAGCCAATCTGCGCGCAGCGCTCGACGGTGCTTTTCACCTATCCTGAAGGAACAGGAATCGCAGCTAAAACCGACATCGTAATCTCCTTCTCACAGGAGATGGATTCTTCAGATTTAAGATGGAGCTATTCAGACATTGAAGATTATCCGGTTAAAGAACCTTTGCGCGACAATGAAAATCAGATTTACGGTTATATTTCAAATTCAGGAAATCATGTCTGGAAAAACATCGAGATTACAAACAAAAAGACAGGTGAAAATCTTCTTTCTTACTTTGGGCAGGCAAAATATGCTGACGATGACAAATCAAAATTGATAATAACGGCCAGCGAAGACTTACCAGGCAACACCTTAGTAAATGTAAGGATAAACAAGACTATCTCAAATTCAGAAGGTATTCCGTGCGGTGAAAGCGGGGAATACATAGAATTCAGCTATATGATTGAATAATAGGGAATATAAATGATAAAAGAAAATTTTAAGATGCTATCAGCTTTTAGAATAATTATCTCAGTAATCCTCTTTTCTATTGTTTTTGCTTCCTGCAAAACGGACGACGATGAAAAAAGAACATTCGTAATTTCTTATGTCTCCCGAATTGCCGACTCTCCAGAGCCGCTTTTTGTTGAAGAAGGAACGGTTCTTTCCACGAAGCAGCTTCCGGACTTATCTTATGAAAATTACATCTTTGCAGGCTGGTATTTAGCCGGCAAAAGGATTTTACCAGGGGAATACACAATCACCGAAAACATAGTTCTGTATGCTTTATGGGACGGAAATGACTGTGCCGTGACCTTCACACATTCTGACAATGTACCCGGACAGACTTACACGAGAATTTATGACATGGGAACAGAAATCACCCTTCCAGAAACTCCTTACGGCGAGATTGACGGGCTTGAATTCAAGGGCTGGCTTTCAGGGAATGTTTTTTACGGCGAAAACGCGGGCTTTTCAGTGACAGGCGACGCTATTTTTACGGCATATTACGCAGAGCAAGGAACTCATACAATTTCTTATTATCATATTCAAGACGGCACTTTGCTTTCAGACAACGACAAATTTGAAGATGCCACTCCCCTAACAGGAAAGGACAATCCCCTGACCTTTACGGAAAGCGAAATTGTCTTTATCAGCGATTTGCAAAAAACAGGCTACACATTCGAAGGCTTTTATACAACACGAAACTGCAATGAAGGGGAAGAAGCCACGACCTTCTGGCAGGCTAGCACTGTCAAAACTGATGTAGTTCTTTTCGCAAAATGGAAGACAGACACTTATACAATCGTTTTTGACGGAAACGCAGGAACTTTAATCGACGGAAAAACTCAGGATTCCCTTTCAAATATAAGCTATGAGGATGAAATCACGCTGCCAGAATGTAACTACGAGCTTCCAGGCTACGATTTTTTGGCTTGGTCAGTGAACAGTGAGGAATACGACACTGAATTTGAAAGCATGGAGACAATCGAAGTTAAAGAAATATACACATCAGACACCAAAAACACAATCACTCTTTACGCTCACTGGCATGACAATGTAAATCCGGCATCTCCTGCAAATTTTGAGGTTATCGGCATTGACTCAAATGAAATCGAGCTTTCATGGACGGCCTCGAACGATTCAGACCTGGCTTTCACGCGTCTTTCTTATCACAAAAGAGGAGAACCCAGTACATTCATTGATTTTCCGGCCGAAGAGTATCTTCCCGGAGAGAAGGCTTCGCAATGCGTAGGAGAGCTTGAACGGGGAGAAACTTATTATTTTACGGTTACATCTTATGATGTGGCAGGAAATTCAAACGATTACAGCGAGAGCTGCACCTTAATCGCAATTCCGCGCCCTAAGGCCTACTCGCCGTCCCTGACATTCTCTCAAACATCCCCGACAGAGCTTAAAGTTTCCTGGGACGCACCTTCAAGCGACGATTATCCCTACATCGAGGAAATCACGCTTCTGGTAGACGATGCAGAAATCGAACGCTTAACGGCAAAGGACGGAGAGGGCGACTGCTACGACAAAAATTATTTCTATTACACCATTGAGCCTCTTTCATTCTACAAGATTCAGCTTGCACTCACCGAGAAGACAGACGAAAGCGGAAAGAACAATGCATCGAAAACTGAAGTCTACACTTATCTTTCTGAGCCAGACTTCAATGCAAGTCTCTCAAAGGATGACAATGATTCGCCAATTTTCTACAGGTATTCAAATTCCCTGGGCTTTGACCTTACCCTTCCAACTGAAGATTCAAGCGGAAACTCAGTTTCTACAGACTACAGGATTATCGTTGAAACGACTCAGCTGGATAAGGACGGAAACAAAATTGAGCGAACGAAAGCCCAAAAAGAACTCACGCCTGAAACAGACAAAAACTCTTACGGAGTCTATATCTGCAACGGACTTGACTCAGCAACGAATTATTTTGTACGAGTCTATGTTAAGGTCGTAAAAAATTATGACAACGACACTGAATACACGGCCTTTGCTTACGCTCTCTCTGAAACACAGAAAATCGAAAAAGCTACGACGGCAAGCGCCGGAAAGGCAGGCATCGGTTACATCTGCTACAGTGCGAGCGATTTCTTCTACGACAAACAGCCACTTGGAACGCCTCTCGGTATCGTCACGCAAATCAATGAATTCAACGAGGCGACAACGGTTGTTCGCCTTAATGACTTAAGCCTCATGTATCAAAATCTTTCTTCTGCCGAAAGCGCAGTTTCCTCGCTCACCGACGGAAAACTTATCTGGTCAATTCCAGAGGCAGACGACATTCTTTCAGTATTTGATGAAAGTAATGTCGAAACGATTTACGAGGCTATTATAAAGGCAGGTGGAACTTGGTTTACAGAAGCCACTTCCACAAGCGACGGCTACTTCAAGGGAAGATATTTAAGCTCTTCACGGCCAGAAAGCGGCTATGTGTATGCGTTTGAAATTTCAGACCTTGCATGCTCTGGCGCAATCGAAGTTTCAGAAGCGGACACTAGCTCCACTTATTCAATCAGGCCGTTCGTAATTTTTAAGAACTAGGGCAAAAAAATGAACAGACTAAAAAAACAGCTTTTAATTGCTTTAAGTTCACTTTCTCTTATTTCACAAGCCTCCCCGCTGGATTTCGTGCTCCGTGGCGCAGGCGGCCTTTTTATTCCCATTGACACGAAGCTTGATTTGAACACCGGCTTTTCACAAACCCTTCAGATAGACGCGGATATATTCGGCTTTCTGACGGCAGGCATTGACAGTTTTTTTAACCTGTCGCCACAGACAAGCATCGGTGAAAAAGCATTTCTTTATGGTGCCGGATTGGGCTTTGGCGGATATTATTTTCCCTTTTCAAGACTTTACCTTGGGACAGGTTTGGCTGGCGGAGTCTACCAGGCAAAAACTACGGCAAATCAGGAACAAAAGTCAACATCAAACCTTTACTGGCGCTCATATTTAGAGGCAGGCTATCGCTTTACGCCAGAGCTTACTCTTTCACTGGGAAGCTCGTATTCAAGATTTTTGCTCGAAGAAAATTCAGAAAAGGCAATCACGATTTTTGCAGGAGCGCGCTATTCAAAATCAATTGGAAAAGGCGGCTCATCCTCAATTCTCACGACGCTCGATCAGGACACTCCCGCATTTCCTGTCTTTATGAAGGCATACAGGAACAATCCCCTTGCGAGCCTTAAAATCAAAAATAACGAGGGAGCGGAAATAAAAAATGTTCATGTCTCTTTCAGGGCGGGAAAATACACGGCAAGCACCTTCGAGTCAACGGTAATTCCAAGAATCTCGAAGCACAGCACGGAAGAAATCTCTCTTTATGCAGATTTTTCAAAAAATGTCCTAAGCTTTGTCGAGAACGGAAAAATTGCAGGCGAAATCATTTTGGACTACGAATTTTTAGGCAAAAAATTACATTCCGTACAGAATGCGATTATCCCGCTTTACAACAGCAACGCTTTTGTCTGGATTGACACAATGGCTTTAAGCAGTTTTATCTCGCCTGACACCCCTGAAATCCTAGAATTCGCAAAATATGTTGCAGGAATCGCCCGAAATTCCTTCTTGACAGGAATGAACCGAAATCTTCAGGTAGCAGCGGCTATGACGGAGGCGCTCGTACTTTCAGGAGTTTCTTACTCAAAGGAAAAACTCACGCCTTACACAGAATTTCATCTTTCAACGGAGGTCGATGACATTCAGTATCCCCTTCAAACCCTAAATATGTCGGGCGGAGATTATGATGATTTGGGCATTCTGCTCGCAAGCTGCCTTGAATCTGTTGGCGTTCCCACAGGCTATCTTCCTCTTGACGATGATTTTATCGTTCTCGTTGCGACCGGGCTAAGCGCAAGCGGTGCAGAAAACAATTTCGCTGATACAAGCTCACTCTTAATCGACGACGAAAATGTTTATTTTGGAATTTCAATGAAGGATTTGGGAAAAGGCTTCGCCGTCGCCCGTGAAAGTGCCGCTGACAAAATAAAAGCCGTTCTCGAAGACGAGAATGCCGCCGTAGAATACACAAATGTTCAGTCAGCGTGGACAATTTATGAACCGTGTGCATACAGCGAAAACGGCGCTCATTATGAAAAGCCTGTCGCAGCAGATATTACCGACAACCTGAAATTTGCGATTGAAGATTACATCGACACAGATTTAAAAGAGGTCCTATCTCGAGCGTTGAAGTCAGGGGACTCAAACAGAATTGGTCTGGTTTATGTAAAAATGGGCAGGTATTCTGACGCAAAAACGGAATTTATGAAAAGCTCGACAACAAAATCTCTGAATAACCTTGCAAATGTTTATATGCTGGAAAAAAATTACAATCAGGCGGCAAGCACTTACAGAAAGGTACTTTTTAAGGACCCTGAAAATGTGGCTGCAAAACGAGGCCTTGAAAATGTAAGCGAAAAGCTATGGAAAAAATGACACGCTGTTTAGGATTGCTCAGAACATTAATTATTTTTGCTTTCTCATTTTTTTTCTCAAATTTCTCTGTATTTGCAACGGATTTGAATGTGCGCCTCTTGCCCTCCTACAATTTTCTTTTTAAAAATGAATTTAAATCGAATTTCGGACTGAATATGGCTTTAGACATTGCCCCCTTCTCTTTCAGAAGTGCAGACAGCCTGTTTTTTTCAGTCAACGGACAGTTTTTGCCTTTAAAAGCAAAGGGAATAAGCTCTTACAAGCTCTTTGATGCCGGACTATCCTTGGGCTATGATGCAAGGATTTTTGACAGATTAAACGCTTCTCTTGAAATTTCAGCTGGCCTCTGGTCTGTTAATTCCGATGAATCAGATTCATTTAAAGGAACCTCTGGTTTTTCCTACGGCACTCGCTTATCCTCATACTACAACTTTTTTCCAGAATTTTCGGCAGGCGCCTTTTTGGGCTATAAAAATTTCGCATCAGATAAAAAAGCCTTTTTGCAAGCCTTTGAAATCGGACTTTCAGCCAGATACAATTTTACAAAGGGGCTTTTCTTTACATCAGACGTAAAAATCGCAGAAGCTCAACTCGAAAATATCTTCCCTGTTTTTTACAGTCACTATGCGGACAACAGCTTCGGAACGGTCTTTTTTAAAAACAACGAAAAAACAGACATAACAGATGTGGAAATTTCGATTTGTATCGAGCAATATATGGCTTCCCCTGAAATTTGCAAAAAAATCGAAAGGGTTAAACGGGGAGAGCTTTTTGAAGCGGAATTAACGGCCTTTTTAAGCGAGAATATTCTTTTAAATCTTGAAGCCGCCAAGGCAGATGCAAAAATAACAGTAAGCTATAAGTCATTAGGCAGGAAAATCAGCCATTCACAGAATATAGAGATTCAGGTTTTAAATCGCAACAATATGACCTGGGAAGATGACAGAAGGGCTGCGGCTTTTATCTCGGCGAAGGACGGAGGAGCGAGATTCTTCGCAAACCATGTAAAATCTGCCGTAAGAAATATGATTTCATCTTCCGAAAGCGAAAACATACAGTATGCCCACGCACTCTTTGAGACACTAAAACTCTACGGAATCAATTATGTTGTCGATGCATCAAGCTCATTTACGGCGAATGTCGGAACGGCTCAGATTGACTCGCTGAACTTTCCTTACCAGACGCTTTTGTACCATGGCGGGGATTGTGACGACCTTACGATTTTAAATTGCGCGCTTCTTGAATCCCTGGGAATTGACACTGCACTGATAACGGTTCCCGGACACATTTTTATGGCCTTTGATTCAGGTCTTTCTCCTTCAAAGGTAAACGAAAAATCTTATATCATACATAACGGGAAGGTCTGGGTTCCCGTAGAAATTACGCTTTGCCAGGACAGCTGGGAAGATGAGCGGCAATACGGTCTTTACGAATGGAACAAATATCAAGTCGGAAGACAAATCTACCCGCTAAAGGAAGCATGGGAGCTTTACAAGCCTATAGGAATTCCAGACTCCAACATTTCAATAGATGTACCGTCAAAAGCCCGGATTCAAGCAGCCTTCAGTAAATAAAAACTAAGGAAGCGCTGATTAACACTTGACGCGATTAATCAGTGTTTCCATAACTTAATTGAATCATACGATTTTTTGTGCTACAATTTTTTAGTTTTAAAAATAAGGATAGAGAAATGTCAAAAAAATCAGAAAAATCAAAAAGCGATTCAAATAAAAAAAATAAGCACATTATTTTCGGCGCATTGCTCGCAGTTGCCCTTCTGGCTCTCGCCGCAGGCCTTGTTCTTTTCATTCCTTCAAAAAATTTTACAGTCGCCTTCTACAAGGTTGGTGACAGACAAAGGCAAGGCATCACTCAGGTTATCGAAAAAATTGCCGCCGAAAAGGGAATTTCCGTCGTTTTCAATCAATATGATTCAGAAAAATCCTTAAATTCCCAGCTGTATCTTTCTAAAAAGCCGAATTTAATTTTCACTCCGTCAGGTTTCGCCGTTCAGGATGCAATCGAAAATTCATCAAAAAAAGCCGCACTTTCAGCAGATTTTACACAGGGCTTTACATCTTCAATTCGTTCCGCAGTTCTTACAAAAGACGAAAAAATTACGGCCATTCCAGTCCTTTCAAGTCATTTTGAATCAGACATCGAAACTCAGGAATTCAGGAATTCATCTGTCAAACAGATTAACACCTGGACTGATGTCGAAAAATTCATGCGGGAGCAGAAGCGCAAAAAGGAGTCCCCGATGATTTTTGCCGGTGGGGACCCTGAATTTTTCTTAACCTTCATAGGAGCATTTGCCGAGTCAATCGACGGCATCAGCGCTTACACGGACGCGGTAAAAATCTTTGCGGATAATGCAAAATCCTTTAATCCTGTAAAAATCGCAGTTCAGCTATGCGACGAGCCAAACTCACCGCTGGCAAACTCAGTAAAATTGCTAAAATCCTGGTACGGACAAGGACTAATTCACAGGGGCGCTTTCTCGCTCAAAATGAACGATGTCGAAGCCTTTGCATCCTCTCGGCTTTCAAGTGTAAGTTTTATGACGCTTGAAGCTCACCGGGATTTTGCTCAGTCAACAATCTCAAGGTTCACTTCAATTTATTTTCCTTCTGAATACGGAGCGAATTCGAGAGTCTTTACCGGAAACATTTACTACGCAGTTCCAATGAAGGCTTCTAAGGCAACTGAAGGTATGCTTTCAAGCTTGCTTTCTACGGAATATCAGGAAGCATTGAGCCGCTCAACGGGAATTGCCCCTGTCCTTGCACAGTGCAGAACGCCGGACAAGCAGGCTGACGATGCCAGATATTGGATTGCGGCAACCACTGCCCCACTTCCGGGACTCGCTAACGAAATTTTCTTAACGGCAGAGCAAAAAAAGCAGCTGTCGGCGGAAATAGCAAGCAGAATCAAAAACTAAATTTTACAATGAAGAATAGGCGCGAATTTTTTATCACTCTGACAGTTTCTCTAATTATAATCACAGGCTTTGTCCTGCACGATGTATTTTTCAGCTCAAAGACTGATTATGTTGAGCCTGTCAGAATCGGATTCATTTACGATGGTGATGAAAGTATTCCGGCTACAAATAATTTTATCCGTGCACAGAACGCTCTTATCGAGCATTTTGGCAATAAAATCGAAGTTTTTACAGAAAGCAATGTAGCCCCGGATTTTGTTGACGATGCCCTTGAAGAGCTTGTTTCAAAAAAATGCAAGATAATTTTTACCACGAACTATTCCCACGAAGAAATAGCAAAGGAATTCGCCGAAAAATATCCTGACATTCAGTTTTGCCAGGCCTTTGGAGATAACGCTCAGGCAGAGCCTGTATTAAGCAACTACCACACCTTTATGGCAGAAATTTACCAGGGACGCTATGTCTCAGGAATTGTCGCGGGCCTTAAGCTAAAGGAGCTTATCGAAAACGGCGAGCTTTCAGCCAAAGACGCAAAAATCGGTTATGTTGCCTCTTATCCATATCCCGAAGTAATTTCCGGCTACACTGCCTTTTTTTTGGGAGTCCGCTCAATAGTTCCGAACGCCGTCATGACTGTAAGCTACACTTATTCGTGGAGTAACTTTTCATTAGAAAAATCCAACGCACAGCGGCTCATAAACGAAGGCTGCGTAATTATTTCCCAGCACACTGACACTATCGGGGTCGCAGTCGCCTGCGAAGAGGCCGCTTCAAAAAAAGTTTTTCATATCGGCTACAACCAGAGCATGATAAATTTTGCGCCTCAGACCTCACTCGTAAGCACGAGAATCAACTGGCAGCCTTATTTCATCGGTGCAGTTGAAGCGATTCTAAAAAATACGAAAATCGAAAAGGTTGTAAAGGGCAGAAAATTTGGAAATGATGTATGGGCAGGCTTCGATTTGCTTTGGGTACAGGTTCTGGAGCTGAACACGACGATTGTAGCAAAAGGAACAGAAGAAAAGGTCGAGCAAGCAATAAAAGCCTTTAAAAAATCAGCCGTTCCAGTCTTTCAGGGAAATTATGTCGGGGTAAATCCCTTCGACGAGGAAGACACCTACGATTTACGAAAAGAATTTAAGGAAAACAAAACAAGCTCATCTCCAAAATTCCGCTATGTACTAAAGGATGTAATCACTGTCGAAGAAGATTCTTTATTCTAGAATCAGAAGAATCCACTCCAAGCCCAAAGAGCGCAAAATCTGCCCTTACAGGGTCATCAGGGAAAACTTCTTTCAATCTTTCGGTCAGCTCTACCGCCGTTTTTAGATTCGCGTTTTTTGAAGAAATCAATCCAAGCTCATTTGACTGCTGCATCACATGAGTGTCTAAAGGCATTAAAAGCGCTTTTTTATCGTACCAGGTCCAAAGACCTAAATCCACGGGAGAGTCCGTACGAACGAACCATCGAAGAAGCATATTCACCTTTTTTGCCGCACTGTCTCTTGAATGTGGCAAAAGAGAGCAATTTTTCGGAAAAGAATCTGCGACAAGTTGGTGAAGATAGATTTCAGAATTACAAATGCCCTCTCCCCACTTTTTCTGAAAATACTCTCCAAGGGTCTCGCTTTGAGTCAAAATTTCTTTTAAACCGTCAAAGAACAAGCGCATATCACGATTCGTGTACATTCTGTAAAAGGAATTATCGTTATCGGCAAAAAAATTCTTATATTTTTGGGATAAAATCCAGTCTGATGGAGCTTTTCCCGCCACATCCAAAATTGCCTCGACATGAGAGAGAATCTGCTCCCGCCTTCCGAAAGCAAGATTCGCCGCAATAAAAGCGACAATTTCCGCCTCACGCACACTATCGAAGCGATGCATAAACTGCGAAGGGTCTTTTTTTAAAAACTCAGGATTTTCATATTTTTGAGAAAGCTCAATAAGAAGATTGCAAATAGAAGAAGGAATCATAGGGGGAATTATTTCTTAAGGGAATTTTGAAAATTAGTCAGAAAAAGATGGGGATGACCAATAAGTATGAGTCATTGCCGTGCGCAAGGGCATTACTTGTCGCCCTTGCTTAGACACGGCAATCTCTTGTATTGCAATTAAATGGATTTTCGGGTCAAGCCCGAAAATGACACTTTTTGAACTTATTGGACAGCCCCGTGACAGTCCGTGTGACTGAATTTTCAGTTTATTTATTAAGGATAAACTCTACGCGGCGGTTTTTCCATGCGTTGTCTTTGTCACCAAGAGGAGCGACTCTCTGTCGTCCACCACGGCCAACAGCACTAAGCCTGTCGCCTGAGACACCGTATTTCTTGAGTTTTTCCATAACGAATTTAGCGCGGTCTTCAGAAAGAGGAACAAGAGCAAGGCCGTGCTTGTTCGTGGTCTCTTCTTCTTCAGTTCCAGTAACAGAGTTTGCATGACCTTCGACTGTGACCCGGTAATCCTTGAATTTTTTAAGAATCTGTGCGATTCGTTTAAGTATTCGCTCGTTGTTAGCGGCCTGAGCCTCAGTAATGCCAGGTTTCGTAACCTTTCCGCTAGAATCTTTAACTTCAACACCGAAGTCTGCCGCATCCTGACGGAAGATGATGGAAGGAACTGCCATCTTAAGGACATCGCCGACACGAATTACGAGAATATCAATTTCAATTTTGCCCTCGACAGTACTCGTCATTCCGAGAGTGTCAGTTACAGTGAATGTATACGGATAGTCCATTGCAGACTGAACAAGCTCACCGTTGTTACCTCGTCCATCCCAAATGATTCGCTCCGTGATTGAAGATTTTCCGCTTGTGCTCCAGAAGGGCTTGTTGTTCGGGTCTTTAATCTGGAATGACCAGTTTTTGAGAGGAACAACATCGTTTCCTTTAAGCTGAATGTAAAGCTCATCGTTTTCACCGTCGTTGTCAGGAGAGAAGTACTGAGGAGCTGTTTTTACAGTAAGCTGCGGAGGAGTTACAGAACAGATAAAGAGAGAAGAATTAACATCAAGTTCGTTACCCTTTGCATAAGTCATCTTAAGATTTGCGATAAACGCGCCTTCGGCAATTTTGTTTTCTGAATCAAGACCGTTCCAAGTGATTTCAGCTGGCAAATCCTTCTGGTCCTTTTCTGACCAAGATTTTACGGTTTTACCCTCCGGAGTTACAATCGAAACGCTCCAAGACTCAACGCCTTCTTTGAGGGATGGGCGAAGAGAAATTTTCTGGGTTTCAAGGAAGTTGTCTCCGTTCGGGCTGAATGCGTCAAGTTCTGCCGTAATGTAAGCCTTTGTCTCGCGCTTATCCACACGGATTCCTGCGATTTCTGCACTTCCTTTGTTTCCGGCGGCATCCTCTGAAGTGAATACGATTTTGTATGCTCCGTCCTCGACCTTGTTTCCGCTGTCGTCAGTGCCGTCCCAGCCCACATTTGAAGGAACCTTTCCCTTCCAAGAGAATGTCCTGACTGCCTGATTTTTTGAGTCATAAACAACTGCTGCCCATTTGTCCTCTGAAGAAGTGTCAGCCGCAACATTCAAAACATCTTTCTTTCCGTCACCGTCTGGAGAAAAGAGCGTAAAGTCAGTTGAAATTTTAACCTCTGGAGCAACATTGTCGATAGTGAAGCTCTGGCTCAATGCCTTTGCCTCCGCTCCGTTCGAAGATTTTGTTGAAAGAGAAGCGACATATTTACCGTCTTCGCATCGCTCGCCGCTCGTAGCAAGACCGTTCCAGCTGAATGTTGACGGCAATGAAGTGCCGTGCTGAGCCCAGACAGCCTCACCTTTCGCATTTTTAATTTCGACAGAGTATTCCGTGATTGCGCTTCCCGCCTTTACGACTGGAGAAAGCTTGACGGATGTTTTCGTAGAATTGAATGCAAGAGGAGAAACTGCAAGCATAAGCTCGGTTTTGCTTGTGTCAAGGTTAATGTCGTTCACAGAAACCTCAGATGAGTTACCGGCAGCATCAGTTGCAGAAAGAATAAAGCGGTATTTTCCGTCTTCTACAAGCGTTCCGTTGTCATCAAGACCATTCCATTCAAGTTCATCAGGAGGGAAAGAGCCAAAATCAAATTCGCTGACGACCTTTCCTTCAGAATTTACGATTTTTGCCTTCCAGTTGTCGACAGGAGCGCCATCGTCAGAAGCGATGTCCTGAGTAAAGACGACTGTATCCATATTTCCGTCTCCATCCGGAGAGAAGGTCTGATTATTAGCCTTAACCTTTGCAAGAGGAGCGGTTTTATCCAAGGTGAATTCCGGAGATTTCACTGCATCTGGCTCAAATCCGTTTGAATATTTTGCTGTTACGACAGCCTGATACTTTCCTTCTGCCGCCTCAGCTTTAGAATCTGTTTTTCCGTCGAAAGTCACCTGACTTGGAGGATTGTCTTTTCCAGAGAAGGTTTTTACGGCGTTTCCTTTGTCATCCGTAATTTTGACAGCCCATTCAACGAGCTTATTTACAGATTTTGCATCGGGAACAGGAATTTTTACGGCAAAAGAGATTGTGTCGTTTACGCCGTTTGCATTTGGAGAAAAATATTTGCTTCCGAGAATGGAAATGTTCGTAACAGGCTTGTCTGCCGAGTAAATGATGTTCGAGATTGCAGCAGGATTTGACTCGTTGCCAGCACGGTCCGTGGCCGTAATTTTGTAAGAATAAACTCCGTCAGGAAGAGGAGCGCCATTGTCGTCAGAACCGTTCCATTCAAAAGAAAGAGGCTGACTTGAAGTCCACTTGTAAGAACGGACAACCTTTCCCGTTGAGTCAGCAAAAACAGCGCTCCACAAATCCTCTTCAGAACCAGACTGCTTAACAGAAAGAACGGGCTTTGCTCCCTCACCGAAGATTTTTTCGTTATTTGAAGGCTGAGCAAGCTCAACTTCTGGAGGCGTGTTGTCTACAACGACAGAAAGTTTTTTTGTTTCTGCAGTGTTTCCGTTATCGTCAGTTGCCGTCATATAGTAGCGATAATTTCCGTCAGGAGCAGTTTCGCCCGAATCCATAACACCGTTCCACATAACGGTTGAAGGAATCGTTACTCCAGATTTTGGTGTAAAAAGCGATTTCCAGAAGGTTTTAAAAGTGATTCTGCTTTCTCGCTTTTCTTTGTTCCCGATTGTTCGGACAATCTGACCTTTTTCATTTTCAATTATAAGAGCCCAGTCCTTTACATATCGCTTATCTTTAATTTTGATAGGAATTTCAAGGACATCCTGCCTGCCGTCATTGTTCGGAGATATATAGACAGTTTCTTTTTCAGCAAAAACCATTCCGCCTGCTAAAAGCGCAGCCGAAATCGCAAGGATTTTTTTGTTTATTTTTAGATTTTCAAGCATTTTTTTCATTTTTTACCTCTACTCCTCGCCCCACATTGTGATTTCAGGTGCCTTTGTATCTTTAAGACCAAGATTCAATACAGCGCCAGCGCTTATGGCATGAATATTTTCGTACATCTGCTTCCAAGAGCCGGATACGGTCATATCACTCTGATCCCAGCCGTGGTTTGCCATATAAGAGCCGCTTTTTGAGTTGAAAAGGAATTTAAAGCTGACGCCAATTGACGGCATAAGGTTAGAAGCGTCGTTTCTCTCTTCCTGTAAATCATACGACCAAGCCGCAGAAACTTTTAAGAAATCCCAGAATTGAAGCATAAGCCCAGTGTCAACGACTAAATCCTGGAAGAAAGGATAAGACAAGTCCAAAGAAATTCCCAAATTCATAATATCTGTAGAAAGCATAGTTGCCGCAAAACCAGTGCGGATTGTGCAAAGGCCAGGCCAGCTAGTGGAATCTTCAAATTCCTGCGAATTATCTTTGATATTTTTAGCAGTTTTGATTCCAAGATTTTTTTTGTTTGAATACATTTTTCCGAGATTGTTCATTGAAACGCCAAAACGGACATTTTTCATAAAAGCCAAGTCTCCGTGATTGTAGTAAGCTCCGAAAGCCGCGCTTGCAGTCCAGTCTGACTCTACGATGTCACCATAAAGAAGACCGAAATTCGCTGTCATACCGACAGAAACCTGATCTGTAATGTCTTTTGCAAGACCGCCAGTGAAAGAGATTGTGTCACCAATCGGCATATCAAAGAATTCAGTCCATACACCCTGAAAAAGAAGAGTAGAAACGCACCAGCGTGACGGGAAAAGAATTCCAGCCTGAAAAGCCTCGCCCAAAGAATTCGTGTTGTCATAATCTTCGTTTGTATTAACAAACAAGGTTCCGGCCAAATCAAGGGTAATTCGCTGTTCCCAGGCGGTTAAAGCAGGATTGTTTACGATAGATGACGGAGTTACATTGTAGATTCCGCCGCCAGCAGCCGAAGACGCGCCAGTCATAAGATTTGGTGAAGAAAGCCTGAGGATGTTCTGACCTCCAGCAGGCGGGTTGTATGCAAAAAGATTTGCAGAAAGAAGTGCCGCAGCAAACAGAGCACCCAATATTTTTTTCATAAATCCTCCCAATGGCAAAATGCCAATTATTCACGATTTTTAAAATACGAGTTAATTATACTGTAAAAAATGCCTTTTGTCAGCAGAGCGATATTCCAGGGCCTACAGCAAGTCCAGAAGTGTCTGGCGAAGACAAAGCTCCTCGATTAAAGGATTTTTCTTGCCTTCGTTTTCAGAAACCGATGATTTAGTACCCCCTGACTCTAATTTTCGCACCGCGCGTATCAGAAGATTTTTTGGAGTCGCGCTTTCTTCAATAAATTCCAGAATCTGAACCTTATAGCCTTTTTTTTCGAGAGCCTCCGCCCTAAGTGCGTCAGTAACAAGGGCAGAAAAACGCTCCTTTATAAGGCCGTGCTTTAAAAGCGGCGCAAAGGGAGAGTCCGCAGAAACTGATTTCGGCGAGAGCTGAAGGTTTATTTCGTGCTGGCAGCATGGAACAGAAAGAATCGCCTTCGCTTTTTGCTTGATTGCATAGTCCAATGCATAGTCAGTCGCCGTGTCGCAGGCGTGAAGGGTGATGATTATATCAGGATGCTTATTTTCCCCAAAAGAAGCGATGTCGCCGACAGCAAAAGAAAGTTTTTCAAGTTTTAGACTTTGAGCGAGCCTATTGCAATAAGAAATAACATCTTCTTTAAGGTCAAGCCCAAAAATCTCAGCGGGAATTTTTTTAATTTCAGAAAGATAATACTGAACTGCAAAGGTGAGATATGATTTTCCGGAGCCAAAATCTACAATACCAAGAGGAGACTCCTCCGTAACAGGATTTTTCTCGCTTTCCCGAAGCCGAAATACATCATCAAGAACATCATCAAGCATTTCAAGGAAACGGTTAATTTGTCGGAATTTATCATACTTAGCCTTTACGACCTTTCCCTCCGCCGTCATAACGCCCAGATGCACAAGAAAAGGAACCGCTTGCCCCTCCGGAATGAGATAATGTTTTGTTTTCTCTGAACCACTTTTTTCAGTATAATTTTTTTCTTTATCGTTATTCTTAATCTGTGTTAATCTGCGTTCATCCGCGTCTATTTTTTTCCGTAATTCCGTAACTTTTCCCTTTTTATTCGCAAGAATTGTGATTTCCTCGCTTTCTGTCCGTTCAACGCAGTTTTTAAAAGTTTTTCCTGCATGAAGCGCGATAAAATCTTTGGCCTCATTTTCACTCATTTTTTTGTGAAAAACCTGGGTTTTCGTAAAAAATTCTGCAAAATAGTTTTCATTTTTGGAAACGGCAAGGGAAGATGTAAGCAGCCTGATTTTTATGCGGGTATAATCCTCACCCAAAATTTCCGAGATATTTTTGACTGGTTTAGAAAATGTTACTGATAGAATCATAAATCATCCAAAATTCTAACCACAGATTACTCAGATTATTATTTTTAATCTGTGACATCTGTGTAATCTGCGATTTTTCCGCGGGTCCCTCTACTTTGCTTTGCTCTCAGCGCAAGGGTATGGAGCCCCGTAGTACCGCGAAGCGGTATGAGCGGTTAGCGAAGGGCGGAACACCCGACCGACGCTTGCGGCGGTTGCGCCCCCTACGAGCATAGCTCTTCGGGGAGACTCGCCTAAAAACTCACCTCGTGAGTTTTTTCGCCTTCGGCGACCGGCTCCCTATGTGAAACTTTAAAAATGTTTCACATAGTCTGTATATTTTAATTTAAATTTCCGATAAAATAAATATATGGGAAAGATTTTTGTTTTTGTTAATCAGAAGGGTGGCGTTGGCAAAACAACTTCAGCTATCAATATTGGCGCTTACATGGCAAAGAAGGGCAAAAAAGTCCTTCTCGTAGACTTTGACTCTCAGGGAAATATGACCAGCGGCGTAGGACTCACAAAAGACAAGCCTACAATTTATGAGCTCATGATTGAAGAAAATTCCGCAGAAGAGTCTATTAAAAAAACCGCTGTCGAAAACCTTGACGCTATTACGGCATCAATCGACCTTGCAGGTTTTTCTATCGAGCTGGTCGAAAAGGTTCCTGACGAAAAGGAGCGAATGTTCTTTTTAAAGAACGCACTTGACCCGCTTAGGGCAAAATACGACTATATTTTGATTGACTGTCCTCCATCACTGGGGCTTTTAACAGTCAACGGTCTTGTGGCAGCCGACGGAGTTTTAATCCCAATGCAGTGCGAATATTTTGCCCTTGAAGGTCTCGCTCTTTTAATCGAGAGCAAAAACAGAATTCAAAAGACCTTTAATCCAAACCTAAAAATCGAAGGCGTTTTCTTTACTATGTATGACAGCAGAACGCGTCTTGCGCAGGCTGTCGTAAGCGAAGTCAAAAAATATTTTTCAAAAGAGCTTTACAACACGATTGTTCCGCGAAATGTCAGGCTTTCAGAAGCTCCGTCTCACGGAAAACCAATTTGTCTTTATGACCCAAGTTGCATTGGTGCAAAAAGTTATGAAAAGCTTGCTCAAGAGGTAATTGACCGTGGCTAATAAATTCGGATTGGGGCGAGGAGCAGAATCAGTTTTTGGCTCTATCAAGAACGAGGAAAACAATCAGGCTCAAGACAGTTCTACAAAAGCATCTGAAAAAGCGGCTGTAGAAAAGACAGAACAATCGGTGCCTAAAAATCTTCCGTCCGGAATAAATTCAGATGAAAACGGACAGCTCTGGGTCAGCGTTGACTTATTAAAGCCAAATCCCCGCCAGCCACGAAAGGAATTCGAAGAAGAGCCTCTTAATGAACTCGCAGACTCAATCCGAGAGCACGGAATCTTGCAGTCAATCACAATTCAAGACGCAGGAGACGGCACTTTTTACATAATTGCAGGTGAACGGCGAACACGAGCCGCAAAAATCGCAGGCCTTTCAGAGGTTCCTGTCCAGCTAAGAAAGTACAACGAGCAAAAGCAGCTTGAAATGGCTCTCATCGAAAATATCCAGAGGCAGGATTTAAATCCCATCGAAGAAGCCGAGGCGTATTACGAGCTTATGGAGCTTTCGGGCCTAAGTCAGGAGCAAGTGGCAGCGAGAGTCGGAAAAAATCGTTCTACGGTCGCAAATGCAGTCCGTCTTTTAAAGCTTCCTGAAGATATGCGCTCATCTCTCGTTCAAGGGCACATCAGCGCCGGTCACGCAAGGGCCTTGCTTTCCGTAAAAGACAGCGCCGATATGAGGATTCTTTTTGCAAAAATCATCGGAAATTCAATGAATGTACGCGAAGCCGAGGACATGGCGAGAAGTCTGAACGAGGGAGCAGGAAACAGCAAAAAAACTCCGAAAATCCCAAAAGATGAAAACAAAGACCCGAACATCACGGAGCTGGAGCAGAAATTCATCGAAAAGCTCGGTACAAAAGTACAAATCAAAGGCAATATGGAACGAGGAAGCCTTGAAGTCCAGTTTTTCACCAAGGACGATCTCAACCGCATTTATTATCTCATTTGCGGTCAGGAATAGAACAATTTAGGGTTCTCTAGAAATTGCAATTTTTAGAGATTCCCTTTATAATTTTTTTGAGAATACAGAGTATTCTTGTTGACATAAAATCTTGATTTACTTATAATATTCAAACTTATTTGTAATCAATTTTAGGTAGGTATAAATCATGTCTAGAGTTTGTGATATTTGCGGAAAAGGTTCTCAGCACGGCAACAGAGTTAGTAAATCATACAACCACACACGCCACACTTGGAAACCAAACATCATCAAGGTAAAGACAGAAGATTTCGGAAGAACAGAAACTTTGAATGTTTGCACTCGCTGCTATCGCTCTGGTTTCGTTACAAAGAAAATCACAGTCGTTCCTGCAAACGCTGGCGCTCCAAAGGCTGCCAACTAATTCAAGTATCTTTCTTGAATGACCCGTCGATTCACTCGGCGGGATTTTTTTTTGTTATCAAGAGTTTCCTGTAAAAATGGGCTGTCTGACTAGTTCAGTTTGCAGTGGTTTCGCTAAGCTCAACCACCGCATTTTTGAACTTCTTAGACAGCCCTTTGGTTATTTTGTCTACTTCGTAGCCAAGATTGCAATGCCTGGGAGGGTTTTGCCTTCGAGGAATTCGAGGCTTGCTCCACCGCCAGTTGAGACATGGCTCATTTTGTCTGCAAGGTGGAATTTGTTTACAGCTGCAACCGAGTCACCACCGCCAACAACAGTCATAGCGCCTCGTCCTGTAGCATCTGCAACAAGCTGAGCAACTGTTGCTGTACCTTTCGCGAATGCGTCGAACTCAAATACGCCGACAGGTCCGTTCCAAACAACTGATTTTGCCGTAGAAAGAACTTCCTTGTAAAGCTCAATTGTCTTCGGACCAACATCCATAGCCATAAGGTTATCCGGAATGTCAACGCCGTCAACAGCGACCGGAGTTGCGTTTGCGTCGAATTTGTCTGCGGCAATATGGTCAACAGGAAGAACGATTTTAACGCCTTTAGCAGCAGCGTCTGAGAGCAATTTTTTTGCTGTATCGATGAAGTCGTCCTCAACCAAAGAAATGCCGACTTTGTGGCCCTGAGCCTTGAGGAAGGTGTAAGCCATACCACCGCCGATAACGAGGGCGCTTGCGTTCTTCAAGAGGCTTTCCAAAACTGCGATTTTTGAAGAAACCTTTGCGCCACCGATGATTGCTACCTGTGGCTTTGGAGGATTCTCAACCATTGGCTGAATGTATTTAACTTCTTTTTCCATAAGGAAGCCGCCAACTGATGGAACCGGCATGAATTTTGCGATAGAAGCCGTAGAAGCCTGGTCTCGGTGAGCAGTTCCGAAGGCATCGTTTACGAAAATGTCGCCGTAAGAAGCAAGCTCTTTTGCCATTACATCACGCTCAGCTGAGTCTTTTGAAGTTTCTTCCTTGTGGAAGCGGACATTTTCGAGCATTGCGACAGCTCCCTGTGGAAGGGCGTCGATTGCTTCTTTCTGACCGAGAGCGTCAGGAAGGAAAGTAACTTCTTTTCCGAGTTTTTTTGCAAAATACTCAACTACAGGCTTCATTCTGTTTTTGCCGTTGATGAATTTTTCAGCATCTTCTGTAGTCCAGGTCTTTCCAGCTTTTTCTGCCTTTTCCTGAGCCTTTTTGACATCTTTTTTTGGGTCTCCCAAGTGGCTCATAAGAACGAGTGAGCGTGGGTTCTGCTCAAGGATATACTGAATAGTTGGAAGAGCGGCCATAATTCGTGTGTCGTCCTGAACAACTCCGTCCTTCATCGGAACGTTAAAATCAACGCGCATGATAATGCGTTTGCCTTTCAAATCGACATCTTTTACTGTCTTAATCATCATATAACTCCTTTATATAAAAATCTCTTAATAATACAACGATTTCAACTTTCTTTCAATGAATTATGGAAACTTTGAAAAACTCGCCTTCAGCAATTTTTCGCTCGCCCTTATGAATTTAAAAAATTTTTCTTTCTTTTTCAGAAATTCGCATTTATAATCTAAGTATGCCGATGATTTCAAACCAAATGAATGTTTTTTGTGAGATTCACTTTATTTTTCGGGAAAATTCCATTATTTTGCAGGGAATTTCTTTGCCTGATGAAGGAATCGTGCGTCGCTGTCTGGAAATGAATGTCGCCGAAAACTGGTTTGCGGAGCTTGAATGGGGCTATTCTGCAATGCAGCTGGAAAAAGACACACCGAATCCGGCAGGCTGCATCGACATTCCCTTGCGGGAATTTTTTCATAGAGTCAGGAAAATCGACCGAATTGACGATTATGTAAGTTTTACGGACGAATCAAAAAAAATCTCAGGGGCAGAGCTTGCAGGACTTGCAGCCCGAGCTAAGGGACTATTAAACTTCAAAAACGAAAAAAGATTCTGCTCAAAATGTGGCGGGGTTTTAAAAGACGATCCTTACTACACCGCCCTCACCTGCACTGAGTGCAATAAGCAATATTTTCCGCAATTAGAGCCGGCAATTATTACGCTCGTAAGCCGAGGTGACGAAATTCTTCTTGCCCAGCACAAAAACCGCCCGGACGGAGTATACTCTTGCCTTGCAGGCTTTGTCGAAATGGGTGAGACAATCGAAAACGCCGTCCACCGTGAAGTATTCGAAGAAACTGGAATAAAAGTCAAAAACATCCGCTATGTCGGAAGTCAGTCTTGGCCATTCCCGGACCAGCTCATGCTTGCCTTCAGGGCAGAATACAAAAGCGGGGAATTAAAGCTTCAGGAAGAAGAAATCAGCGATGCAAAATGGTTCAAACGGGACAATCTTCCTAAAATCCCATCACCTGGAAGCGTCGCCTACAACCTTATTAACGGCGAATTTGATTAATTTAGGAAGCTCTGTCAAAAGAATTACCAGAAGAATCATAATAAGAGCGTAGGCGTAAATTTCTGCGTATTCATTAAAATAAATGCTTGTGTTCACCGCCTTTCCAAGGGAATTTTTTGTCTGTACGAGATATTCCGTCGTCACAATAATTTTGATTCCCATTCCCACAGCGTTCACATACGACTGTCTCAAAAATCCGGCCATAAGAGGAAAATACACCAGGGCAAGAATCCGTGGCGAAAAATTGCTGTTCAGAAGATAAACATCGATAAGCTCACTTTGCTCTTTTTTGATTTTCTTGACACCCTCCCTTGCCGCCTCGCTAATCAGCGGAAGTAAAACAAGGCAAGTGGCAATGTAAGGAACATTTTCGTATTTTGTCAGAACCATAATGATAACGACAAGAACAATAATCGGAATCGAGCGAAGAAGAGTCATCAATGGCCGTAAGATTTTATAGAAAAGCTCAAAGAAGCCCTCAAGAAGACCGATTAAAATCCCAGCGAAGCTTGAAATCAAAAGAGAGACAAAAAGATGAACAAGAGTCGTAAAAATCAGCTGATAAGTACGACCTTGCCCCAGAAGCTTAAAAAACGCGCGCAAAATCTCAATCAGGTCAGGGAAAACCACCCTATCGCCCTTAGTCCAAGAAATAAGCTGCACTATAAGAGCGACGGCAACAAGACCGAGAAGACAGGAAAATGCGGATGATTTTTTTGCTTTCACAAGTCACTAATAATAAAAATCTTCTTTCGGAAGCTCGCCGCCATATTGCTTGATGTCGACATTTGCGGTGGCCTCGACCTGATTTTTCGCTTCCTTTGCTCTCATAAATCTGATATTACACAAGGGGATTGCCTTTTCTGCAATTTTTTCGTTCGGTAAAATTTCGAGAGCAAGGGCTGCCTTGGAAACAGAAGGAACATCTTTACTGCATTTAGCGCAAGACTCCTCGGCCTTTTTTAAGAAATCAGCGACTTCAGGCCCATAAGAGTCAGCCGTTTCTGCCTTTACAAAAAGCCCCGCCTGAGCATAGCCGTCAAAGCCAGTCGCCTTTTTGTACAATTCATTCAGCGAATATAAGGTGATTTTCGGATTTTTAAGCTTTGCCGCCGTCAATGCCGGTTCTGCCGTCAAAACGATTGCATTTTCGTCAGAAAGAAGAAGAGCCTGTGTCGCCTGCGCACTTCCGAGATAATTTACAGTCTTTGCCTTGAGCTTGTTTTTTTCGAGAGAGAAAAGAGCGACAGAAGCATTGATTGTGTTTTCGCCAAAAAGAGTGACTCCGGATTTTTTTATGTCCTTAAGCTTAAAGTCTTTTTTTTGAGAAGCAAAATAAAGATTTCCCCAGGTCACGACCGCTGCCAGCTTGTAGGTAGATTTTCCCATTTTAAAAAGCTTTGCACCAGCATTAATCGGAGCGATGATAAAGTCTGCCTTTGCCCCCGCAAATTCTGCAGCAATTGCCTCCGCCGCGACATAAGTGTAATCTTCAGGATTTTCCTGTGCCAGGCTTGCAAGGGCAAGGGACGGAGCACCAGCTGGAGATGAAACCTTAAACTTGTAAGACTCTTCTGCAAAAAGAGACGCTATTAAAAATATTGAAGTAATAAAAAGTGTAAGTGATTTTTTCATAGTAAGACAAGAGTAACACAAAGTTTAAAAAATGGAAATGGAAAAATAAAGTTTTAGGCTTTAGAAAAAAATGTCATTGCCGGGCTAGAGCCGACAATGACATTTTTTTACCCTTCGGTCACTCGAAATGACAGGAAAACGATTTACTCAACTACTGCGATGATGTCGCTGTTTTTTACGATGAGATAATCTTCGCCGTCCATTTTTACCTGAACGCCTGAGTATTTGTCGTACATTACGCGGTCACCGACCTTTACGGTAATCGGGTCTTTTTCTGTTCCCGGACCTACGGCCTCGACTGTTGCGGTCTGAGTTTTTTCCTGTGCCGTTTCAGGAATAATAATACCAGAAGCGGTTTTTGTTTCGGCTTTTTCCTGTTTAAGAAGTACACGGTCTGCCAATGGTTTAAGTTTCATTTATGTCCTCCAAATGAGTGATTTTTAATTTCTCAAATAAAAATAATGAATTTTTTCCAAAACGGCAACAAAAAATGAAGTAAAAAATGCCACTTGGGAAAAAAGCGGGCCTTATCTGTATAAAAAGTCAGATTTATGTTACAATGACTAATCTTTGACTGTTTGGTTGCAAAATGTCCTTTTATCTCAAAAAATTTCTTGATTTCCTTACGACGCTCATTTTGATTTCTCTGCTCACTTTTGCGGTTTTTCAGATTTTACCCGGTAATCCTGCTCTCGTGATTTTGGGACCGAACGCCGAGGAAGCCCAGATAGCTTCTCTGGAGCAAAAAATGAATCTCCACAAGCCGATTGCACAGCGATATTTTCTGTGGATTTCGGGAGTTCTTCACGGAGATTTTGGAACATCATATCAATATGACCAGAGCGTTTCCCGCTTGATTCGCGGAAGTTTTTGTGTTACGGCCAGTCTTTCTGTACTGACTCTCACTTTTGCGCTTTTAATAGGGCTTTTCTTCGGATTTTTTTACGCTTACATTCATAAATCAAGGTTTTTTACGCTTTTTTCCACTCTTCATCAGCTTTGGTTTTCTGTGCCTTCGTTTTGTACTGCCCTTCTTTTGATTTTGATTTTTTCGGTAAAATCAGGACTTTTTCCGGCAATGGGCTATTCTCCGCTTTCCGAGGGATTTTTTTCCTGGTTCCGCTCTCTTTTTCTGCCTGCTTTTTCTCTTTCTCTTGGCTCAGGAGCGATTCTTGCCCGATACACAACGACAAGCATCCTGACTCAGGAAAAACAGGATTATGTCAGAACGGCACGAAGCAAGGGACTTAGCGAATGGCAGGTGATTAGCCGCCACATCCTGCGGAACGCCCTTTTGCCATCCGTTACGACGCTCGGACTCATCATAACAGAGATTTTAGGCGGAAGCATTATCATTGAAAATGTATTTTCACTTCCAGGAATCGGCCGCCTTATCGCAAGCTCTATTTTAAGCCGGGATTTTCCGCTCATTCAGGCCTTGGTTCTCTATCTTTCGCTAATCACTCTTTTCTGTAATTTTTTAGTAGACATCGTTTACAGTCTCATTGACCCGAGGATACGAAGATGAAGCAGTATTTTTCAAACAAGTCCTTTTTAGCAGGATTTTCTCTTATCGTTTTTTTTCTCTGCCTGATGATTCTCGGACTTTTCTTTTTGCCTTATGAAGCTGATTTCGTAGATACTCAGAATAAATTCGCTTCGTTTTCAAAATCTCATATTTTGGGAACAGACCATCTTGGACGGGATATTTTTTCGCGTATTTTAGTCGGAAGTCGCATTTCCTTTGAAATTGGATTTTTCGTAATGATTTTCGGCTGTCTTTTCGGAGTATTTTTTGGCTCTATTTCAGGATATTTCGGCGGATGGCTAGACTTAATCATTCAAAAGCTCGTGACAGTCCAAATGTCTTTTCCCGGAATCTTGCTTGCACTCATGCTGATTGCAGTTTTCGGAACGGACACAAGAATTACGATTCTCGCCCTTTGCATAATGAGCCTTCCACGCTTTACAAGAATCAGCCGTTCGGGCGTTTTAAAATACAAGAATTCGCTTTTCGTAAAAGCAGCGCGAAGCAGAGGCGCTTCTCACGCCCGATTGATTCTGATTCACATCTTGCCGAACATTTTGCCAGAAATTCTGGTGACTTCTGCCCTTTCATTCGCGCTTGCAATTTTAAGTGAGTCAGGTTTAAGTTACTTAGGGCTTGGCATTCAGCCTCCGACACCCAGCTTTGGCAGGATGTTGAACGATGCGCAGCGCTTTATTTTCAGATTTCCGCAGGGAGTCTTAATCCCTGCAATCTTTCTAGTGCTGCTCGTTTTCGCCTTCAACCTTCTTGCAGACGGAATAAAAGAGGTAAATGAACGGTAAAAGTTTATTCAATCTCGTAGCTTTCGCCGTACTTCACAATCTGAACATTCGGGTAGCCGTGCTCTATAAGATGCTTCTGGAAGAATTCTTGCGCGTCTTTTTCGCCGTGTACCAGAAAAATCTTTTTAAGACGGCTTGTGTCGATTGCTTTGAGCCATTTCGTCATCTCGTCATAATCGGCGTGGGCAGAAAATGCGTTTATACACTCGACCTTCGCCTTTACATCGAATTCATCGCCCATAATTTTTACGACCTTAGCCCCGTCGCGGATTTTCCGTCCAAGAGTGTTTTCTGCCATAAAGCCTACGATAAGAATCGTGTTTTTTGGGTCTGAAATGTTGTTCGCAATATGGTGAACGATTCGGCCGCTTTCGCACATTCCGTCCGCAGAAATGATAATCATCGGGCCTTCTTTTTTGTTAAGGTTTTTAGATTCCTCAAGACTGTTCACGAATGAAAGATTTCCGAAGCCGAAGGGATTTTTGTGATGCTGCAAAAAAGCCTCGTGAACTTCGTCTGAGTAACATTCCTGATGAACCTGGAAAATAGAAGTCGCATTTATTGCCATAGGAGAATCTACATAAATCGGAATGTTGGGAATTTTCTTTTGGTCAACGAGGAGATGAAGATAGTAGACAATTTCCTGCGTTCTCTCAATCGCAAATGACGGAATAATGACCTTGCCTTTTTTTTCGATTGCACGCCGCACGATTTTACGAAGCTCGTCCATTGCGATTGCAGTATCCTCGTGCTTTCTGTTTCCGTAAGTGCTTTCAAGAAAAATATAATCCGGAGGCGGAACATTGACTGCCGGATCACGGATAATAGGCTTCATTTTTCGCCCCAAGTCGCCAGTGTAGAGAATTCTAATTTCATCCTTTCCTTCACGCCTGTCATGCCCGCTTCGCCGCTCTGGCCCTTTGTAGGCTGCCTGTTCCTCAGGAGTCGCCTTTCTTCTGTCTGGAGTCGAGCGCTTTTCGTCCTTTTTCCAGCCAAAAAGCTTGTTCCAGATTCTAAGCGCCGTGCTGTCGTCGTTTTTGATTGGATTTCCGTTTGAGTCACGCTGTCCCTTTATCGTAATGTAAGCATAAGCCGAGCCTAAAATGTGCCCCGCATCAAAATATTCAAGCTCGACTTCCGGAGAAATGTACATTTTTCGGTTGTAAGAAAGTGTGATAATCTGGTTCGCCGCCTTAAGGCAGTCTTTTTCAGTGAACATCGGAGTCCAGGTAAATTTCTCGCCTTTTTTTTGAGCCTGCTTTCGCAGATATTCGGCATCCCGAGCCTGAATTCGAGCGCTGTCCATCATTACAAGGTCAGTGAGGTCTCGCGTGGCCGGAGTCGCATAAATATTTCCGTTGTAGCCTTGTTTTACGAGAAGAGGCAAAAGTCCCACATGGTCATAGTGAGCGTGAGTAAGGATTACGGCATCGATTTTGTCGACAGGAATTTCAAAGTTACGGTTTTTTTCGTCGCTTTCTGCCCGCTTTCCTTGAAAAGCCCCGCAATCAATCATGTAAGAACGCCCGTTGATTTCAAAAATATGCTTTGAGCCAGTCACTTCCTGTGCCGCTCCGAGAGAATAAACAGTAACTGCCATAAGATGCCTCCAAATAAATAGGGGAAAAGCCTTTCCCCTGGGGCACACGATGTCGTGCCCCACCCCATTCTACGGGGACACCCCGTAACGCCCCGTTAGCGTTATCGAGGTTCCCTTTATTTTCTCTCACAAATTCGAATTTCACAAGGATTTTTTTTGAAAGACCGTAAATTCATCGTCTATTTCCGAATTTCCAGCCTCAATCTCGCTGAACGAAGCAGCCGTGTTTTTCATACAATTTTCTGAAAGTTCTTTATACTCAGGAAAATTTTCTGATATTTTTTGAATTTCCAAAGCACAAAGACGGGAAAAAGCATGCGCACCGTCAGGCCTAAGATGGGAGTTGTCGTCACGGCCTTCTGGAAAATTCTCGTAAAGAGCCGGTTCAAAATTCATATAAAACCTGCGGGAAGCTTCAAAGCCCTCTTTTTTGAGAAGAGCCATTGTCAAAGCAGTCATATCAATGACAGGAATGTTTTCGGCTTTTGCAGTTTCGATTATCGCAAGAGGATATTCTCCGTGAGAATTTTTTACCTCGCCGTTTTCAAACATTCTGCGTGCGATAGGAGTCAACAAAAGCGGAAGAACGCCCCGCCCTCTTAATTCCCGGACAAAATAAGTAAGATTTTTTCTGAACGCCCCGTCTTTTTTTGGGCTTGTGTAACGCGTTTCGTCACTAGATTTTTCGTCATTGTGGGCAAACTGAATAAAGGCATAATCACCGGGTTGACAGACTTCCATAACCTTTAAGAAGCGGCCTTCGTCAATAAAGGATTTTGTGCTTCTGCCGTTTCGCGCGAAATTAAGCCATTGCGTCGTGTCAGGGAAAAATCTTGAAAGTTCTTGTACCCAACCAGTTTGAGGGAAGGTAGAAAAATCATTGTACTGCATAATGCTGTCACCAAGACAAAGAATCCGCATAAAGTCCTCCAAAGATATAATACCCCAAATGTCGACTTTCGTCACTCCCAACAAAATTATGTTTAAAATCGAAAAAGACACTTTTTGAACTTATTGGTCATCCCCCGTGCTTTTTCAAGTTAAAAAAAAATGATAAACTCACACTCTCTTATGGATTTATATCACCCTGTAAAAATTGGCTCACTTTCCCTTTCCGGAAATCTTTTTCTCGCTCCTGTCGCCGGCTATTCTGACCGTGCCTTTCGCTCAATTTGTGCCGAATGTGGCGCGGATTTTGCTTACACCGAAATGGTAAGCTCAGAAGCACTCACACGGAACAATGAAAAGACAGAAAATTTAATGCTTCGCGCCCCCAACGAAAAAGCCTATGCGGTTCAGATTTTTGGCGGAAATGCAGAGACTATGGCAGAGGCTGCAAGAATTGTTCTGGAAAGAACAAGCGCGGAGTGTATCGACATAAACGGGGGCTGTCCGGTTCCGAAGATAATCAAATCAAATGCTGGAAGTGCCCTGACTAGAGACCCTGACCATCTTTTTAAAATCGTCAGCAGCGTCGTCAAGGCCGTTGAAGGAAGGGTTCCTGTAACAGTAAAATTCCGCTTGGGCTGGGACAGTGAAAATATCACCTGGAAAGAATGTGCCGATGCAGCGATTAAGGCCGGAGCCGCCGCAATGACAATGCACGGAAGAACAAGAGCGCAGGGCTACGAAGGAAAAGCTGACTGGAATGCCTTGTCGGAGCTTGTAAAATTCGTAAAAGAAAAAAATCTTGACTTGAATAAAGAAATTCCTGTTTTTGGAAGCGGAGACGCCTTTACTCCAGAGGATGCAAAAAGAATGCTCGAAGAAACAGGCGTTGATGCCGTAATGTTTGCGAGAGGAGCAATGGGAAACCCCTTCTTGTTCACAAAGACAAAGGAATTTTTAACTAAAGGAACAATTACAGAGATTCCAGTTGAAAAACGGATTCAGGCGGGATTTCGTGAGCTGGAATTGCTCGTTCAAGACCACGGAGAACTTGCAGCCTGTCGCGAAGGGCGAAAAAGGTTCTGCGCATACTCAAAGGGCTTAGACGGAAGTGCCGCATTAAGAAAAGAAATAGTCGCCGCAGAAAGAGTGGACGACTACAAAAAGATTTTTGAAAAATTCCTGTAATAGAAGCCAGGGCTTTGCGGGGCAAAAACTGAGTTGGTTCAGCCCCGCAGAAAGGGGAGCATAGCCCTTCGTAAGAGGCTTCTCCCCAATATTATTACAAGCCTGGCTTAAAGCCCAGAATTGCTTCGATATTTCCGTAAAGTTTGGCCTCGTCGGCAGAAAGGGCTTTTGCTCCCTTAATGTTGCCGCTTCCCTCACCAGTCATATTCTGAATTCTGAAGAAGGCTTTTTCGGCAGTATTTACGGCATCCCAGTCCTTCCACGGGCTTGTATTTACGGCCTTTGAAATCTGGCAGTTTAAGTAGACTGTTTTTCCGACATTTGTCTCGCCAGTTGCAGAACCGCCAACCCAAGTTCCCCGTGCGAGAGTGACCTGCTTTCCGTCAGCATTATCTTCGAGAGACTCGTGACCTTCGATAATACAATCCTTGAATACATATCCGTTTGCGTACTTGCCTGTCGATTTGTAGCCGGTGTCAGCTCCAGCGGCAGCTACAATGATTGCTCCGTTAGCATATTTGAGTGAGAAGATATGGCAGTTATCGAAAACGCAGGTTGCTCCGCCACAGATGTAGTCAACATCGCCTTCGATGTAGCTGTTTTTCATGTAGATTCTGCCAGAGCGGAAGTAAAGCGTGTCCTGCTGTCCAAGGAAGATACAGTTGTCAATATAGCATTTGTCAACGCCTTTAAGGGCAAGGGCGATTGAGCGGCGTTCTGAGCCACCCCAAAGTTTATTCCATTCAGCACCCTTGTTGTAGAATGTGATGTTTACGGCGTTAAAGTAGCAGTTTTCGACAGGTGCCTCAGGAATTGCCGCGGCGGCTCCAGGCTCAGTGTTAGTTCCCTGCGGAAGAAGGTTTACTTCGACCAGGAGGTTTCCGTTGATTCCGCCAGTGTCAGCCTCGTAACCATAGATGATTGTTTTGGCAGGATCTGTTCCAATCAAAGAAATTCCAGGCTTTGTAATCAAAAGTTTTTCGTTGTAAGTTCCTGGCATAATTTTAATGTTGCTTCCAGAAGGAACTTTTTCGATTGCCTCGGCGATTGTTTTGTATGCTCCGTTTGCTCCGCTTGCGTCAACCGTAGCGGCAAATTTTACATCTGGTGTAGCCGGGTTTCTTACGACCTTCTGGACTTTTGACCAGCTTGTCTGTAAATCATCGAGCTTTAAAGTGCCGTTTTCAATAGTACAAGGATCTTCCCAGTCAGCGTCCTTTCCAACTTCTTTTCCCTGAATGTTGATTGAAGCCGGTTTTTTGGCAGGTCTTCTGCTCTGCGGGCCTGAGTCCTTTGTTACAGGATTTGAAGTGAGGTCAACCTTTAACTTCTTAGCCAGTTCTTCAGTTGAAATTTCAGAAACATCCTCGTCAATAATCGTAAGGAGATAAGCATATCGGCCAAATCCGTTGGTTGAGCCGTCATTTTCACCGAATTCGAGATAGTGACCAGGGCCTTCCATTGTATTCCAGTCAAGCTCCGTCATCGTGTCGGCAAAATTGACTTTTTTGCAGATGTCAGAATGGAAGAGCTTTCCGTCGATGTAACATTTTGCCGTCATTTTGTCTTCGGCCTCGATGTCCCAGACAAAGCGGTATTCATGCCAGTCAGATACAATGTTGAGTTTCTGGCCTTTTGCAGTTCCGTCGCTTGTCAAACGAACCATTGATTTTGAGCCTTTAATTTGATTTGAGGCATTATGGCGAAGCATTGACTGATAGACGCCATTCTGAAGATATGCAAAGAAAATTCCGTAAGGTGTCTGAGGATTGTCAGGGTCTACAGCGCCCTGAGCACGGAAAATGAGCGTGACTTTTTTTTCGTTTCCTGTAAGAGGAAGCATGAGCGCGTCATTTTTTCCGTCAAGAGTGTTGATTTTCAAGACCTTTTTTTTGTTGATTGAACCGTCAACGAGGGAAAAGTGAGAGGCATAGTTGTTGCTCACCTGCCAGCCGGCCTTGTTCAAATCTTTTAAGACATCTTTTTTGTTTCCTTTTCCCGGAATATAAAGATTCCAGCCGGAAACAGGCTTTATCGTTCTTTTGATTTCGGCAGCTGAAACCGAAAAAAGCGTCGATGCGGCAAGAAAGGACGCAAGAACGATTTTTAATGATTTTTTCATATTTTTTCCTCCAAAAATTTATGAATGAGTTTATTATATCCCAATAGATTAAAAGTTGATAGACACAAATTCTGTCACTAATTATAATAGACCCGTCATTTCCAGCGTAGCCGAGAAATCTATCATGCTTATCATTAAACAATTTACAATTTTAGTAACAATCTGTTTTGTCGGAGAAATCCTGCATAAGGTCATTCCTCTTCCTGTTCCTGCAAGCATTTACGGGCTTGTCATTATGTTCACTCTTTTGCAGACAAAAATTATGCCTCTTGAAAAAGTCGACAGGGTGTCCGACGAGCTTTTAGGAATTATGCCTCTCCTGTTCATACCGTCTACGGTTGGCCTGATTCTGTCATGGCCGATTCTTCGCGTTCACTGGCTCGAATTCACGATTATCGGAATCGGAAGCACAATCGCAGTTTTTTTTGTTTCTGGACATGTTACGCAGGCAGTGATTAGGATAACGAGAAGGTTTTCAAAAAGCAGAGACATTCCTGCAGCTCCCGATGTTACAAAAGGAGAGCCTGAAAATGACTGAAATATCTGATTTTCTTTCTAAATCCACCTCCTTCGGGCTTTGTATTTCTCTTATTTCTTACTGGATAGCGACGCTTATTTACAAAAAAACAAAATTCTTCCTGTTCGCGCCACTTTTCGTTTCCTGCGCATTCATCATCACATTTCTTCTGGTAATGAAAATTCCTTACGAAAGCTTTTTTGAAGGTTCAAAATTTCTTTACTATCTGATGACGCCATGCACGGTCGCTCTCGCAATTCCCCTTTACAGGCAATTTTCAAAGCTTAAGGACAATGCACCTGCAATTATTCTGGGAATTATCGGCGGAATTTTAGCGAATGCATTTTTTATTTTTTTCTTCTGCTCTCTTTTTAAAATCAACCGTACGGAATATGTCTCCATTCTTCCCAAATCAATCACAACGCCGATTGGGCTCGCCCTCTGCAATCAGAACGGAGGCATTGAGTCAGTTACCATTCTTTTAATCACAATCGCTGGAAATATGGCCAACATTTTTGGAATTATTTTCTGTAAGATTTTCAGGATTTCCGAGCCTGTCGCACAGGGAGTCGCCTGCGGAACAAGCGGCCACGCAATGGGAACGGCAAAGGCCTTTGAAATGGGAGAAATTCAAGGCGCAATGGGAGGACTTAGCATCGCTGTCTGCGGACTCTTAACAGTCGTTATCCTGCCCTTTTTCGTGGATTTAATCTGAGTAATTGCGTCAAGTGTTAATCAGCGCTTCCCTAAAACCTTTACCCTGCCGTTGGAGCCGTCAAAAATCTTTTGGGAGAAGACTTCAAAATCTGAAGCGGCAATCTTTCCGCTAATCTGAATTCCTTCTCCAAAATCTTCTGAAATCTCATAAAGAGTGAAATTTTCAAAGACTTTTTTTATGATTTTGTATTGCTGATAATCTGTTTTCAAGGAAAAGCCTGTCTTTTCGATAAGCTCTTCAAATTCTGCGGCAAGAAGAACATTTTTTACTCCATTTCCGTAAGCGTGAACAAGGCCTCCGGTTCCTAAAAGAGTTCCTCCAAACCATCTCGTTATCGTAACCAGAATATTCGTCGAATCGCTGCCTTTTAAAACATCCAGCATAGGCCGTCCAGCCGTTCCACCAGGCTCACCGTCATCGCTCATTCCCATAATCTCGGCATTTTTTCCGGCAATAAAAGCATGACAGACATGACGCGCGTCAGGGTATTTTTGCTTCTGTGACTTTATTTTTTCACGGACTTCTGCCTGAGAAAAAACAGGAAATAACTCTGCCAAAAAACGAGAGCCTTTTATAATTTCTTCTGACTGTGCGTAAGCTTTAGGAATTTTCATATTTTAATTTCCTCATAATCCAGATAAAGCTTATCGTCAAAAATAAAAAGGTCACTACCCAGGAAAGAGGATATGAATAGAAAATACTCTGGAAGGTATGGAAACGCTCAATTCTAAAAAATGTGAACAGATAGACCATACGGAGACCACAAGCCCCGACCATAGTGACAATCATCGGCATTATCGAGTGCCCTACCCCACGAATCGCACTTGCCATTGAGTCCATCATTCCGCAGGTAAAATATGTCATAAGAATTATTTTAAGCCGCAACATTCCCGCATCGATGACCTCAGGATTTGAAGAGTAGATTCCCAAAAGACTTCGCCCAAAGAAAAGGGCTGAAAGTCCCATAAAAAGCCCTACGCAGATTACGATTCCCTCCGCAATTCCGACAACCTTTTTAATTCTGTCAAATTTATGCGCTCCCATATTCTGCCCCGCAAAGGTTAGGGTGGCCTGGGCAAAGGAATTCATTGAGATATAAATAAAGCCCTCGATACTCTGTGCGGCACTGTTTCCGGCGACAAAGGTTGCCCCAAAGGAATTTACGCTCGACTGAATCACCATATTTGAAAAGCTGAACAACATTCCCTGAAAGCCGGCCGGAAGCCCGATTTTTATGATTCTTAAAAGAATTGCATTGTCGATGCGCAATTTCTTAAAATCCAGGCGGAATTCTTCATCCTCGTGGGTGAGTATAACGATTACGCAGATTGCGGCAAAAACCTGGCTTAAAACAGTGGCAAAGGCAACACCTGCGACATCCATATTGAAGCAAATTACAAAAATAAGATTCAAAACGACATTTATAACGCCTGCAACGAGCAAAATGTAAAGAGGACGCTTTGTGTCGCCCTTCGCTCGCAAAAGAGCCGCCCCGAAATTGTAGACGACTGTTGCCGTAACGCCGCCAAAAAAAACTTTTAAGTATAAGGTTGAAAGAGGCAGAACCTCCTTTGGGCTTGCCATTAAAATCAGAATCTGCCGGGAAAAAATAATTCCGATAAAAGTTAAGATAATTCCGCCAATTACGCTCAAAATCATCGTAGTGTGAACGGTTTTGTTAAGCTCTTCTTTTTTGCCCGCCCCAAGGAAATTCGCCGCCACGACATTGCAGCCGACTCCAAGCCCGATAAAAAAATTCACAAGAAGATTTACCATTGATGAGGTTGAGCCGACAGCCGCAAGAGAATTGTCGCCCGCATAACGCCCGACAACGACTATATCAGCCGCATTAAAGAGAAGCTGTAAAATTGAGCTAAGAATGAGCGGAAGGGCGAAACGGACAAGTTTAGGGAAAATCGCCCCCGTTGTCATATCGATTTTATTTTTCAATTTTTATAAAAACAGAACATTCGGGAAGATAAAATGAAGGAGGGCTGAAATAAGGCAGAAAATGCCCAGATATTTTCGGCCACCCGTGTAAACATTTTGAATTACTTCCGGAAGAGGAAGCTCAACATCACTTCGCTCCTGATACCAGTCCAAAAGAAGAACAAAGCCAGAGACAAGACCAGCAAGAGCCGGAACTAAATCGCCGACAACGGGAACATCATATTGAATCGGTGAAAGAAGCTTCATAAGGCCGGTGAGAGCCGACAAAATTCCAATGACAAGCTGGAAGGTTTTGTCTGCCAAAAATGGAGAAGTAAGGCTCTTAAAGCCGCTGCTCTTTGAAGGCTCTTCTGTATTAAATGTGTCGCTAGAAGCCCCGGAAGGATTTTCGGCGAATGGATCGTCACTATCCGGAAGATAAAGGGAGGCTTCGCTATTTTCTTTTACGACATAAATAAAAATCAGGCCTGCGAGCAAATTCAGTAAAACTGACAAAAAATAAAATTGAAGCATAAAAAATCTCCGTTAAGTCAGGGAAGTGCTGATTAGACTAATCAGCGTTTTTCGATTGGGCAATCTAGCTTTAGAAGTGCATCGTTCATACTGCAAACTGCACTTACGGATATTATATCATAATCTTGAAATGTTGTCCGTAGAAATAGCTCATTTCCTTCGTATTTTCCGACAACTTTTTCTTCTGAGACTGTAGTTCCTTCCTTGTCAATTGCAGAAAATGTCGCATAAACAGGTAAGCCGTCCTCAAAATTTTGCCTGATTTTTTTCCCCGCCTCGTGAAATTTTACGCTTGCATAAACAGAATCCTCATAAGAAAAGGCAGAAAGATTCACATCAACCTCATTAAGGCTTCCGCTTTTCTTTTCGGGACCAAAATATCTGACAAAAAAAATTATTCCGAATGTAAAAATGATTGTAACGAAAAGAAGACGATTCCCCCTTGTGTTTACGAGAGATTTTAAAAGCCCGCCCTTGTAAGGTCCGAATTTTCCAGAATAATAATCCTGCACGATTTTTGGGGCATGCTTAAGACGCTCCTCGCGGTTGTAACGGAACACAAGATTTTCTTCCGGATTTTGATTGTCTTCTCTTGTTTCTTCAATGTTTGAAAAATCCACTAGCTCCTTTCTCCTGACCTTTCTCGGTTCCCATTAGAATTAGCCCCGTCCATACGAGTTTTTTCGTTTTTTTGAACGCCGTTTGTAATATCACGGATTTTTGAGCCGTCGTTGAGAGATGTCTGTCCCTGAATTACGACTTTTTCACCCTCTGAGATTCCTTCTAAAATCTGAATTTTTCCGTCTACGGTCTGGCCAGTCTTAACCTTTCGTTTTTCGACCACATCACCACTTTCCTTTACGACATAAGCATAAAATTCGTCATTCAAAGAAACCAGGGCGTCGCTTGGCATTACAGGATAGCCAGAATAATCTTCTGTGTAAAGCTTGATTTTTCCGAACATACCTGCGTTCACGCGGCTGTCCTTTTCGTCAAAATGCAGGATAACCTCTTTTGTTCTGCTAGTCGTGTCTACGACAGGACTTACTCTAGTTACGGTCGCATAAAAAACTACATCTGGATACGCCTCAACGCTAACCTCTGCCTTTAAGCCTTGCTTTAAAACCGCGACATATCGCTCCGGGATGTCTGCGCTTACCTGCAAATTTGAAATGTCACCGACAATCGCAATGACCGTGCTTGTCGATACAGTAGTTCCGTTTTTAAGAGGAGTTGAAATAATACTTCCGCTAATCGGTGAATAAACAGGGCTTTTCTTAAAATACTGGCCCGGGGCGCTTGGGTCAACATAAGCAATAATATCATTTCTGCGGACGGTTGAGCCCAGCATGACATTAGTTTCGATTACTTTTCCAGAGGTATCTGGATAAACATTTACAGAGTTCTGGCTTTCAATTTCACCGTTGGCAATCACATAGCCGTGAAGGGTTTCATTCTGAACGAGCTGAGTTTTTACAGAAAAGACAGTATTTCCACCCTTTCCCCGTCCAGTCGGTCCTCCGCCTCCGGCAGCATCTTTTTTAGAAAACTTTACATACGCAAGAGTTCCTACAACAGCCACTGCCGCACAAATCATTACAATGTGAGATTTTCTCATTTTTCTACTCCTAAAGTACCAAAATCAGCACCGATTGTATTTTCAAGCTCAAGAATTGCCTTGATGAGCGTAAGAGTTTCGCTTTTTAGCGTGACCTGTGCATTTAAAAGCGAGGTATTTGCGTCCTGCAAAGTAAGCAAATCCTTTGTTCCCCGGTTGTAGGCTTCCTGCGTCATATCATAAGTTTTTTGAGCCAGCTCAACATTCGCCTGCTTATATTTGATTGATTCCTGACTTTGCTTTATTGAACGGACACTCTGAATAATCGTTCGCATAAGGCTCTTTTTTTCATCTTCAATCTGAAGTTCCAAATCCTTTACGGTATCTTTTGCGCTGTCAATCGCATCGTTTCGAGATGACCAGGGGAGAACTCCGTCTAGCGGAATTGATACTTTTAAAGTTACGGATGTCGATTTTTCCGGGTCACTTTTAGCTTTTCCCACAACAGATTCATCATAGCCAGAATACCAAGTTTTATCACTCCAGTCTAAGCTTGCGCTCAGGCTTGGGGCAAAGGCCGAAAATCTTTTGTCTAAGACTGTATTTTTGGCAGCCTCAAGCTTATACTCAAGAGTTTTGATTGTCGAAGAATTTATATCCTTCATTTCGACCTTGATTTCGTTAAGATTCATCATATCGTCCAGAGAGCCTGTAAGCTCGATTCTCTCGTCAATCGGTAAGCCAAGAGCCTGCTTAAAGCTTGCCATATCGTTTCTGAAGGTGGTTCTTGCGCTTTCAACGGTTGGAATTTTACTTTTGTAATTTACCTCAGCAGAAAGAACATCGATTTCGCTCAGTCGCCCCTGATTGTACTTTGCGAGGTTGTTCTTGTACTGGGTTCTTGCAATCTCAAGATTTTTTTCCTGCAAAATGATATTTTCCTGCTCGTACAACAGACCGTAGTAAGTCTCCCGGACGGAAAGCTCAATTGAGCGCACCGCATCGTTAAAATCAAGTTTTCCGGACTCATAAGAAATTTTTGCAGAATTCATCGTAGTGTAAAGGTTTGCAGAAAGAGAAAGTGAAACTGTCGCAGAGATTCCAAAACTTGCATTATAACCGGCATCATTGTCGCTAAGGGCGTCAATTGGAATGGAAGAAGAAGCCGAAAGGCTCGCCGTCGGACTTATACTGTTCCATGAATGGTCCTTCGCTCTTTTAGCCGCATCAAGAGTAATCTGAGCACGCGAGATTGAAACATTGTTCTTTTTTGCCAAACTTACGGCATCCTCAACGGAAAGTTTGGTTACCTCTCCGCTGTTTTCTGTATTTTCAGTATGCTCATATTCTTTTGTGCTGATTGCACGCGGCTCTTTTCGAGTTTCCTGATTCTCCTGAGAAAAAATAAGCCCCGCTGAAACAAAATAAACCAAAGGTAAAATTATTGCTCTTTTCATACTATTTATAATATCGGTGGAAAAAAGAAGTTTCAAAAATAAACTGTTATAAAGAGCTATAAAACAAAAAATTATTTCGCCCAGTGTTAATCATCGCTTTCCTAAAATAAGCGTATTTCCCCTCTTGGAGTCGGCATTTCTTCAAAGTCATAATCGCCGAGATTGTTTTGCGTAATTCTGTAATAATGGCATTGGTTTTTATCTTCGTCACGGTGAGCGTCAATTATGGCAAAGGTATTTGGCATTCCGCCCCTGGCCTCTGCGCAGCTTCCGGGATTCGTCACCCCAAGAAAATCATTTCGTCCGTCTCGCTTTATGTGGCTTCTCTGGGAATTCGGGACATGAGTGTGCCCGTACCAGACGGCAGAAACACCCCGCCGAACGGCCTCGGCCCGCAAATCCTTGATTCCATAGTAAACTCCGTACCTGTGGCCATGAGTGAGCATAAAGCGCCTTCCCGCAAGGGAAAATTCCTGAATCTCTGGCACCTGAAGCGGGATTCTCTTGTCCGTAAAAAGCACTGTCGTCGAATTGTCACCGTTTCCCCTCACAAAAAACAAGGCTGGCGGAAAGCTTTTTCCAAATTCCTCATCAAAAAAAGAAAGCTCCAGGCACGAAACCAAATCCAAAAGACCATCCCCGCAAAAGCAAAGACAGTCACATTCACCACCAAACCTGGAGATTATCGCCTGCATAACACGAGGATTTCCGTGCGAATCAGAAAGCAACAGTGCCCTTGCGAAATCCTTTTCATTAAGAGAAGCGATATATTCTTTGTTTCCAATCGCGAGATTTTCTTGCTGCGTAAGCTCTATCATTCAAAAGCACTGTAATTCTTCGGCTTTAACCGAAGAATCTATTCAATTCTATTCAAATATAAAATGATTTATCGACTGTAGGCCGGTTTCGCCGTCAACATAACGGATTAAAGTCCTGTTTTTATCGAGTAAATTTTCTACGAAAGACTGCAAGCCGCTATCGGCTTTGAGAGGCTCGCGAAGCTCTATCATCTGAGAAATTGAATTTGTAAGGATTACGGTCGCATCAAAGTCAGGAATAAAATCAGTTACCTCGCCTTCGATTGTGTTTGTTTTGTGCGCATAATCAAGCACGAAGTCAGATGTAGACTCACTTCCAAGAACATCATCCTGAGAAAAAAGCGTAAAAACAGGGTAAGGAAGCCTGCCATTTTCAGTTTTGTCCTGAAGCTTATTAAGAGCAATATGCAGACCTTCCGGACTTCCAAGAATTATCATTCCCGCAAGATTTTTGTCCTCAACCTTGTCAACCAGGGAAGAAATTCTCTCCTTTCCGGCAACCATAAAATCCTCTGGATAGACTAAAAGTGAAATTAAGGCAGATTTTTCTTCTGTCTCAACACCAAAATTTGAATTCAAGCTCTGCCTGATTTTTGAAACATTATCTTCGTCATTGTAGCCATATCCAAGAATGACGACGATATTTTTGCCTTCAAGATAGCCCTGAGTTTCCACAGAGATTTTCTTGAGTTTTTCGGGAAGATTTTCGTTTACGGCTTCAGAAAGTGACTGTGAAGCGACTGACTTTTTTTCGTTTTTGCAAGCTACAAAAGAAATTGAAGAAATCAAAGAAAGAATTATGAAAGATTTTACGATTTTTTTAAACATATTTTGATTTTATCAAAAAAAAGAACTTTGAAAAAGTGGAAAAGCAAAAAAAGGGGATGACCAATAAGTTCAAAAAGTGTCACGGCAATGACACTTACTTATTAGACAGCCCCGATTCATTTTTAGTTCGTAAATTCCACTGTTACCACAAGTGCTGTATTACTAGCGTGCGTAACCTTAGTAGAGGAAGCCTCCGGCGCATTTTCCGTTTGGGCAATAATTTCTGAGCCTGAAGCAGTTCGCGTTCCCTCGCCGACAGAAGCAGCGTTTGCCTTTGCGACGGTTTGTGGTGGTAATGTTGAGCTTGAACCAAGCGAAGCCTCGGCATTTTCGCCCTGTGAAACTACGATAGCCGCGCCCGGAGCGTAATCTGAAATGTCCTGAGCGCTGTCTCCATTTCCAGCCTCCGCTGCCGGCATAGAAGGATTTGCAGCGGCATTATCCAAGACCGAATCGCTTTTTTTAGTGTTTCTCCAAAAGGCCACCTTTCCGCTATTAGTCTTAAGCTTTGTTTTTTTATAAGCGGTTCTGATTGCAAGTCTAGTGCCTCGTACAGAAGCGGTGGCTACAGGAGAGCGAACAGTAAAGCCTACCCGCCTGTCCTTCGATTTCTGAACGTTAGACTTTAAAGAGCCTGTGTCAAGGAAAATCGCAGTCTCGTCTTTTCCAGGTGCCCCCGCAAGACCTTCCCGCTCCAGCAAAGTCTGTAAAGTAATTCGGGTAAGGCTCGCAACGGTAACGGTAGATTCTTTGATTTTTAAAACAAGCTCAGATTTAAAACCTGTCTGAATTACGGCTCCCTGGTCAAGATTGTCTCCAGATTTTAAGGAAACCCAAGAAGAGCCTTGCTGAAGCTCGGCCTTTCCCTTTGAAGAAACGACAGTCGCCTGAAGAGCGAATGAAGAGAAAGTCAAAAAACCTAAAGCTAAAGAGAGAATTAATTTTTTCATATTTTACCCCCGTTATTAGAACGCCAGACTTGCGCTAATTTTAAGCTGAGTTCTTGAGTCACCGATTGTGCCAGAAAAATCATCATTGCTTGAAATGTACTGGCAGAAGCTTGCTCCCAGTGAAAAATCCGAAACAACCTGCCAATTTCCTCCAAGCGAATACTGTAAGCCCGCAAATTCTATGTCTTTTTCCTCGTCCCCTGCCGCCGCACTGAAAATCATATTCGCCTTAGCGGAAACAAGAAGATTTGAAATCGGTTTGATAGAAGCGGACAAGCCGCCCTTTAAGATTCCTGAATATTCCGGCTCCAAAACAGAATCAACTGCAGTCTGGCTCGTAAAGCCCATAAAGCCGTCGAAAGGTCCCTGCGAACCCGAAGCATAAAGCGCGCTCAACGAAAGCGAGCTTGACTTGAAATCCGGGTACCAGGAAAGAGAGCACTGAGAAAGATTTCCCTTGTAAGTGTCATCTTCTGCCTGAACAAAGCCAAGAGTGCTTGAAAGAGCGTAGTAAATCGAGAGCGTTGGAGCGACAGGCCCTGAAAGCGAAAGAGTTCCGTAGAATCTGTTGAATTTGTCGCCGTCTTCAAGTCTGAAAGCACCAAGGCCTTCAAGCGATACGCTCTGACTAGCGGCAAAATTTGAAGCCGAAAGTTTTAGGGCGGCAAGGGCATATTTTTTTGAGAACGAGTAAAGAGTTTTTGAATCCACTGCTTCAGCCGCTTCTGAATCAAGAATCGTAATATTTTTTTCGTTTAAAAGCCCCGTGTAACCGGCATAAACGCTAGTGCTGAAAATTGAAGAAGAAAAATCTAACTGCACGCCATCCGCATTTTGAGCAAGAACAAGAGTGCTTAAATCAGAAAAATAAAATCTTCCTGCGGAAAAAAGCAGGGAGCCATTTTCTGTTTCTTTTCTGAGCACGAGCTTAAAAAGGTCAATGTCAACGCTTAAAATCAACTTGTCATCACTTTCTTCGACACTTGCATCATATTCAGTTTTAAATGAACCTTCCGTTACAAAATAACTAGTCCCGTCTTCAGAAAGAGGTGCTTTGAGCCAAAGCGAAATGCCGTTTTTTTGGTCGAGCTTTAAATCTCCGTCCTTTTCGACATTGTGAAATTTTGTATTGTTTGTAAAAAGCCCGCCAGTCTCAAGCGCGAAAGAAAAGGCAGAAAGAGAGAGAAGAGATGCTATGGCAAAAAAACTTTTATTTTTGAGTATGTTGGAAATTTTCATTATTCTGCACCTCCGTTGGCTTCGGCAAACTCAAGACATGCGTTAAAAATGTCGATTGAATCCCTGCCTGAAACCTTCATTGACGGGTCGGCATTGCTGGGGAAAAGTCCGCGAGCCTTCAGCTCCTTGTATGCGTATCGTTTTGAAGGAAAAAGAGAATAGAAGATTCCGCCCTTAATTCCAAGAGCCTTTGTGTAGATATATGCCACATCAGAAAGGGTTGCTTCCGCTTCTGCTGAAACCTCGTTCGGAACTAAGCCCTTGCTTTTTAGCTCATCAAAGGCTTTTGCTTCACCGTCATTGTCCTGAATCAACGAAGAGTAAACTGCCGGAAGATACGAGACTTGTGCGACAGTGGCTTTTTCGGATTTTAAGATTGCAGATATTTGCTCTGAACTTTGGGGAAACATTGCGAAGGACAGTAAAACCTGCGCAAGAAGCAATAAAACTTTTTTCATAATCACTCCACTTCTATTGGCCTAAAGCTTATGATAATTTTAAAATTATTCACACTTTATTATAACTTGTGTTATAATATTTGCAATGAGAAAGAACAAAAAAAGTCAAAAAGATTCACGAAAAAACCTTCCGCGAAAGCTTGTTGCTTCAATAATTGTCGGTGCTTCCATAAGCTTTTGGACTCTATTCTGTGCGATTGGAGCAATTCAAAAATTCGACTTCCGTATATATGATTTACTTCTGGGCTTTTCAAAAAGTCCTGAAACAAAAAAGGAAATCCTGCTTGTTGAGGCAGACAACGCTTCTGCAAGCAACGATTCCTTTCAGGAAATGAAAACCTGGCCGTGGCCCAGGAATGTCTTTGCAAATGCCCTTATGAGAATGAAAGAATTCGGTGCAGCCACAGCCGTATTCGATATTGAGTATCTCGCTCCTTCAAGCCTTGCCGTAAACGAGGACGCAATTATCGAGGCAGCCTCAAACTTTGACGGCTCTCGTCCTGACTTTGAAAAATTTGTCCGTGACAATGACGACTATTTTGCCCGCTCTATTCAATTCTTCGGAAACACCTGGCTTACAATCAACACACTCGACATCGACATGAAATATACTGACGAAGAAATTGATTATGTAAAAAAAAGATTTTTGTATGATGTTGAAGATAAGGGTGATTTGATTCTAAAAAATTTCAGGAAAAGCAGAATTGACTCAACAAAAACCTCTTTCCTCGACAATTTTAAGATGGAAAAGGTAGACTGGACGAATCCCCTTTTCTTAAAAAAATATCTGATTGGATTTTCACCTGCCATGCACCAGTTTATCTCTCACGCCGCAGGAGCCGGCTTTACGAATGTCATCATCGATATGGACGGAACAAGGCGCAGAATCGAGCTCTTAAACAATAAGGACGGAGTTTTTGCAGGGCAGCTGGCCTTTGCCCCAATCTTAAAAATCCTGCAGCCAACATCAATCACACGGGAAAAACGCTCACTTTTTCTTGAAAACTGTGCCGGAAGCGGCGGCAAGAACATCAACATTCCCCTCGACTCTGACGGAAAAATGATTATTAACTGGCTTCACACACCTTTCATTGAGTCTTTCAGACACGAGAGTATGTATTTTCTGGCTCAGCTTGACGAGCTGGAAAAAAACATCGTGCTTGAGCTAAAATCTCTCGACGGATTTCTGTCCTCTCTTGAAAACGCATCCATTTCTGAACTGAATTTAACTCCGATGAACTCCTCTCAGACAGTCCGCAAGCTCCTTTCAGATTACAAGGAGATTGAAGAATTTAAGGAATACCTGCTTTCAAAATGCGAGGGCTACGACATAGAAGGAAATGCGATTGGCGGCGGAATAGAATATTCTGAATATCTGCAATATTTTGAAGCCCGTAAACAGTTTTTTACGGCCGTAACTTCCTTTGCAGGCCCTTCAGAAGCCCAGTCCCCTGCCCTGGATGAAATTGCCGAAAGGATGTATGCCCTTTCAAAATTTATTTCTCCAAAAGAAATGTCTTCAATTTCTGAAGAGCTTTCAAATCTTTTTGACACTTTGCAGAGCGAAAATTCACTTTATAATTCAATTTTTGCCGAAAAAAAGGCCATTTATGCAAATTCCTTCTGTATTTTGGGGCACACGGCTTCTTCCACGACAGATTTGGGTACGACACCGTTTGAGCGGGCATATATGAATGTCGGAACTCATGCAAATGTCTACAACACGATTATGAATCAGGATTTCGTCTATCCTGTAGAATGGTGGTGGGGCGTCATAATCACAAGCCTTCTTTCTTTTATCCTGATTGTGCTTCCTGCCGAAAAAAAAGGTCTGGTTCAGAATATTTCGGGCGTTTCTCTAGTTCTTTTTTCCATTGCCTTTCCAGTTCTTCTGATGATTTGGTTCAATGTATACATTCCTGCAGTCGCATCATTTCTGATTACTTTCACATCATACATTGCAATGACAATCTACAGATTTGCCACCAGCGAAAAAGACAAAAAATTCTTGCAGACTACATTCGGAGCCTATGTTGCTCCTGCCGTCGTCGACCAAATCGTTAAGAATCCGGAAATTGCCCGCTTGGGTGGTAAGAGCGATTACCTCACCGCGCTTTTCTCCGATGTAAAGACTTTCTCTGGCTTTACCGAGGTTATCAACAATGAGGAAGGCGAGGACAAGGGCGCAGAAAGGCTGGTAGCAATCCTGAACGATTATCTTGGCGTGCTCAGTGATGCGATTATGGACAACAAAGGCACAATCGATAAATATGTGGGTGACGAAATCGTCTCTTTCTTTGGCGCTCCAATTCATGACGAAAACAATGCTTACGACGCCTGTGTCGCCGGAATCCGCATGTTACAGGCAGAAAAACGCTTTAACGAAGAAAATAAAAATCGTCTTCCGATAAATCCACAGACAGGAGAACCTTTCTATCTTCATTCCCGAGTCGGCTTGAATACTGGAAATATGGTCGTCGGCAACATGGGAACAGAAAAAAAGTTAAATTACACAATTATGGGTAACAATGTAAACCTTGCCAGCCGTCTTGAAGGAACGAACAAAGCTTACGGCTCATGGATTATGTGCTCCGAGTCTACTTGGAATGCGGCAAACCAAGGGGAAAATGCCGGAAAAATTGTCGCACGAAAATTGGATTGTGTCCGTGTCATAAACGTAAAAAAGCCGGTCGGAATCTACTCGATTATCGGTCTTCGCTCGGAGCTCAGTGAAAAGCGAATCAAGGCCACAGAGCTTTTTAACGAGGGAATGAAATGGTACTTAAAGGGAATTGAAACTCCAAATGAAGCGAAAAATCCTGAAGACCTCAAAAAGGCCTATGAATTCTACAAACAGGCAGATGAGCTTTACCCAATGGACGAAAGCTCAAAGGTCTTTATGAAACGCTGTGAAGATTTTTTGAAAAACGGACTTCCAAAAATCTGGGACGGGGTTTACACAATGCAGTCGAAGTAAAATTTTCAGCCTATTTAACTTGAAATTCCAGAGATGCTCATAACTTCTTCGCTTTCAACGCCAAGGCGCAGTCCCTCGGCAACGGAGCGAATGCAGTCAAGCTCATATTGCTTTATCCGGAACCAGGAAACCAAGCTTGTCACGCTCATCGGGTCTTTATGGAAAAACCTTTTGTATGCCTTTGCAAGATAATTTTTTAAAGAACGCTCAACCCAAGTCGGGTCAATTTCCCAGACAAGGCCCTCTTCGTGAGGATTTAAAAATCGCGCGTATTTCCAGTCTTTCCAGCTATCAAAAGAAGAAATATCTTTTTCGAGAATAGAAACAGCTTCACGAACAAGAATGTCGTCCTTTCGCTTACGCTCCCCTGCAAAAACAAGGTTTTCAAAAATTTCTTCAGAAGTAAAATGATAATAAACCTTTAAGCGGAGAACCCACAAAATATTTTTGAAGGAAATTTCCATTTTGTAGAGATTCAAGAGATTTTCACGGTCACTGCCCTTTAGCGCCAAAATCGCATTCCAAAGAGACATTATTCGTTTTTTGTCATTCTCCCTTGAAACGGCAGGGTCTTCGATCCTGTCAGAATGTTCGTATTCATAAAAAGAAAGCAGCTCGCTCAAAATTGAAGACGGCTTTTCGTATTCAGAAAGAAGAGCCTTGTACTGATTTATAAAGGTGAGCTCTGCCTTTTCTTCGATTTTCTTTGCGAGCAGAACCTCAGGCACTGCGGGAACCTCGTCATTAAAAAGAAGCGTATAAAGCTCACGGAGAGACTGAACAGAAAAAAGCCTTGAAGCGTTCTCGCCGATAAAAGACTTTGAAAGAAGTGCGCTAGCCTTTGCGTAAACAAAACTTGATGCCGCAGATTTGTCCAAACTTCCCATATTGCCCTCTTTTAAGCGAAAAGAACAGAATCAAGAAATGAATTGAAGGAATTTTTATCTAATTCTGACGAAGAGATTTTAGATTTGTAAGATGAAATTTCGGATTCTTTTTTGGCTTCCAGACTAGAAACCTTTTCGTTGTAAGCTTTTTCACAGTCTTCGACCAACTGTTTGTATTGCTGCTGAAATTCTGAATCTGCCTGCGCCTTTGCAAGTGCAATTTTTTTGTCAGCGTCTTCCTGAGCCTTGAGAGTGAGGGCGGAAGCCTGCTGCTCCATTTCCAAAAGATGTGCGATTGTGTTTACTTCCTGTTCCGCCATAAGACGCCTCCAGACCTTAGTTTATCAAAGATTCTTCAGATTTGCAAATAAAATTGCAGACTTCAGAAGCGGACTGACATGAAATAAGGTTGCTGACAAAATCTGGAAGCTGCAGGACAGTAGCAAGCTGCTTTAAAATCTGGATGTGATGCTCAGTCTCGTTCTCAGGACCTATTATCATAAAAACTACATAAACCGGCGCTTTGTCGAGAGAGTCGTAGTCAATTCCGTCTTTGCTGATACCGATTGCACCGACAGAACTATGACCGTTCATTGAAGAAATAAGAGCGTGAGGAATGCCGACAGAATGCATGATTCCGGTCGTCATTTTTGACTCACGCTCATTAAGCACTTTAAGTGCGTCTGTTTTATCGAAAATTGGATGATGAGAATGAATGGTTTCGACAAGTTCTTCAAAAAGCTCGTCTTTTTCGGTACTAGAAAGATTTACAACAACGGTGTCCTTCGGAAAAATCTCGCCTAAAACCACAATGTCCCTCGTCTTATATAAATGCCATTTTGACAAAATAATTGCCATTAGGCTGAATATGGAGAAATCTACTCTGCTTTTTCAGGAGATTCTGCCTCTTCTGCTTTTGCTGAGTCATCCCACCATTTTCCGTCAGAAGCCTGTGGAAGAGTTTCTTGAATGACAGCGCCAGTTGACTCGGCTGCGGCACGCATATCAGCATCGGTTGAATCTGCCTTTGAAGGCAAAATTTTTGCAATTGCAAAAGTTACGACAAAGAAAAGTACTACGAAAACAACTGTCGCCTTTGTTAAGACAGAAGCTGAATGAGAACCAAATGCGGCTGAGTTTCCGCCACCAAGCAAACCGCCCATTCCGCTGTTGTCCTGATCCTGAACGAGAACGAGCAAGACCAAAAGTACACAGATGATTACAAATGCAACTAAAAGCACACCTTTAATGATAGAATCCATTTTTTTCTCCAGAGAGTGAATACTTAAAAAATTAGTAGAAAATATCTTATTGAAAATAACAAGTGAAGTCAACAAGTCGAATTGATTTTAACATTCATTTTCTAATATAATATCCGAATATGGCAAAAGCGCTTCTTCTTCCTTTTTTAATTTCTATGATTCCCTTGATTGAGCTTCGCGGTGCGATTCCTGTAGGGATTGGTCTTTTTGCAGCAAATGAAATCACCCTTTCACCGCAGCTTTTAATTTTGCTTTTTGCAGCCTGCATGCTTGGAAATATGATTCCCGTTCCTTTTATTTTTTTATTCGCGCGGAAATTCCTTGAATGGGGCCAGGACAAAAAAATCATTGGCAGGCCTTGCCGCTTTTTTATCGAAAAAGGTCATCGGGCAGGAGAAAAGCTGCAGGAAAAGGCCGGACGAGGTCTTTACTTCGCGCTTTTTCTCTTCGTAGGCATTCCGCTTCCCGGAACCGGAGCATGGACAGGAACATTGGCGGCAAGCCTTCTCGACATGAACTGGAAAAAAACTTGTCTTTCTGTAATGGCAGGAGTCCTTCTTGCCGGAATTATAATGCTGACACTCAGCTACGGTGTCGCCTCTGTTGCAACTGGCAATTAACGACAAAAAATAAGGATTATGCAATGTTAAGGGAAAAATTAAGAAAATTTCTGAATACTAAGATTCTCGTTTCTATCTGGCTGATTTTTCACGGGGGAATTCTACTGGCATTTTTAAGCTCGGCCCTTATGCGGGGGGTAAAAATCGACTCGGATTTATTCCACATGCTTCCGTCGTCAACCCTGGGAGAGGCAATGGGAAAGGCTGACGAAAAGCTTTCCGACATCACAAGTAAAAATGTTTTCATTCTTGTCGGCCATGAAGATTTTAACGAAGCAAAAAAAACTGCCGGCATGGTTTACGAAAGCCTTAAAGACGATGACAACTTCACTTCCCTTTCTCTTTATTCCGGAAGCGAGTCAATTTCTGAAATTGAAGATTTTGTCGCAAAATACCGCTGGCAGCTTTTAACCGATGAAGATGCGGCCCTTCTTTCTGAAGAAGGCGGTCCCGCACAATTTTCAGAAAATGCACTTCAGAGGGCTTTCGGCTCGTTCACGCTCACATCTCTTTCAAGCCTTGAAGAAGACCCTTTCCTTCTTGATGAGCTGAATACTCAAAATTTCCTGCTTTCGGCAAAGGAAGCAAGCACGCAAATGCAATCAAAGGATGGAGTTCTCGCTTCATTTTACGAAAATTTATGGTATGTAATGATTCGCGGCTCCCTTTCAGCAAAGGGCTCGGCTATCGCAAGCAAGACTAACGGAATAGCACACATTTACGATGTCTGCTCTCCGCTAGAAAAGGACGGTCTTCGGTTCGTTTACTCAGGCTCGGCTTTTCACAGCCACAAAAGCTCAACATCTGCCGTCGTCGAAATCGGAAACATTTCAACATTTTCGCTTTCAATTGTTATTATTATGGTTTTCTTGATTTTTAAATCTCCTCTTCCCCTTTTATCTTCCGTCATTTCAATTCTTATCTCAATGGGAACGGCTTTTTGCGCTACAATGCTCTTTTTCGGAGAAATTCATATTCTCACCCTGATTTTAGGCACTTCCTTAATCGGAAGCTGCATCGACTACAGCTTGCACTACTTCGTAAACTGGAAGGCAAACACAAATCTGAAAACTACTGCAGAAATCCGGAATCATCTGGCAAAGGGACTTTTCCTCTCAATGCTTTCAACTGAAATCTGCTATCTTCTTTTGACTTTCGCCCCCTTCACGATTTTGCGTCAGATGGGAATTTTCTCAAGCACGGGAATTTTAAGCTCGTTTTTTACGGTTGTCGCCTTATTCCCGCTCTTCCCGCTGCCAAAAGAGAAAAACCGGAAAATGACGCACGCAATGAGACGGCTTTTGTCAAAAATCTTAAAAAAACCGTCTGGTCTGCTTGAGGGCAAAAAGGCTCCGCTTTCTGCAAGAATCCGAAAATACTCTCCGCTGATTTTCCTTTTGATTCTGGCTTCTATTATTTGTTTCCATATCAAAAATCTTAGAATCGAAAATGATATGAACAAGCTTTACACAATGGAAGGCCGCGTAAAAGAAGACACTGAGCTTTGCACTCAAATTACGGGCTATCATCCTGTCGGCTGGTTCATTGTTTCCGGAAAAACAGAAGAAGAACTGCTGCAAAATGAAGAAGAAATCTGCTCTAAGCTCGACAAAATTCAGGACAGGGGCTATCTTGCCACAAGCAAATTTATTCCTTCTCAAAAAAAACAGAGTGAATCAAGCGACGCGGCAAAAAATCTTCTTGACTATGCTGATGAGCAATTCGCAATTTTAGGCTTTGATGAAGAGGCGGCAGGCAATTTTAAAAAGAATTTTAATTCCGCTCTTTCAAAGCGGCTTCTTCCGAGCGAAAATCTTCCGTCATCACTAAATTCAATCAAAAAAATGCTCTGGCTCGGAGAAATTGACGGAAAATATTACTCTATCGTGCTTCCTGTAAAAATCACTGACGAAGAGGCATACATAAAAATCGCAAACGAAAACGGAAACGCTTATTACGAAAACAAAATGAAGGATTTGGGACTTGGGCTTGACTCATTGACACGGCTCGTCACCATTCTCTTCTGCCTCGCTTATGTGATAATCCTAATCGTTTTAAAAAGATTTTACACCTGGAAACAAACCTTAAAAATTGCTTCCCTTCCAATTTCCTGTGTCTTTTTGATTCTTGCAGTTTTTGTCTTAATCGGACAGCAAATCGAATTTTTCTCTTTAACCGGAATAATTTTAGTCTTCGGGCTGGGACTCGACTACATCATCTACATGCTCGAGAATTTTAAGAAGCATGCCAAAAAACAATCCCTGCCTGACGAAAGCTCCAATGAAGCGGATTTCTCACACCTTGAGCCATTCGCAATCACAATAAGCTTTATTACGACGGCAATTTCCTTCGGGGCACTGGCCTTCAGCACCTTTGTTCCCGTGCACACAATAGGCCTGACAATCACCCTTGGCCTTATTGCGGCCTTTATAAGCACGATGCTTTAAAAATCGCAGTTTCTGTGTTATAATTTTCTTATGATTGAAAACAAAACTGGTGTTGTCGTTCCTCTCAGTGCCTTGCGTACAGAAGATTCTCCTGTAGTGGGGGAATTTTCTTCTCTTATTCCGTTCGCAGATTTTTCGAAAAATGCAGGGCTTTCCGTAATTCAGCTGCTCCCTGTTCTCGACACCGGCTCTCATTCATCTCCTTATTCTTCCCTTTCGGCCTTCGCTCTTCACCCTATGTACATAAGTCTTTCTCAAATCGAATATTTCAAGGCTTGCTACGAAAAGGATTCTACATTCAAAAAATCCTATGACACTTTTTTATCTCACAAAAACAAGGAGCGATTTGATTACAATTTTGTAGTCCAGACAAAGGATTTCCTAATGAGGCGAATGTTCTTGGTTCTCTCGAATACAACTGAGCCTAAAAAATTTGCCGAAATGTTCGCTGCCCTTCGCTCATTCATCAAAGAAAACGAGGACTGGCTGCCATTTTACTGCGTTTACAAGCATTTAAAATACAAATTTATGCAGGCATCCTGGAAAAGCTGGGAGAAAAAATATCAAAAGCTTTCAAAAGAAGAAATTCTAGAAATATGGAACGACGAAGCCCTTCACGAGGAGATTTTTTTCTACGCCTGGCAGCAATTCATCGCATTCAAGCAGTTTAAGATTGCATCTGACTATGTAAAAAAACTCGGAATAACCTTAAAAGGCGACTTACCAATCTTACTTAACGAAGATTCCTGTGATGTCTGGTGCTGTAAAGATGTTTTCAACCAAAAAGCGCGCGCTGGCTCTCCTCCCGACGGGGACAATCCCACAGGGCAGAACTGGGGCTTTCCCTGCTACGATTTCGTTTCACAGGAAAAAGACGGATTTTCCTGGTGGCGGCGAAGAATCAAAATCGCCTCCCTCTTTTTTGACGCATACAGGCTCGACCATATTCCTGGCTTTTTCAGGCTTTGGACAATTCCAGAGGGAGAATTCACCGCCGAACTGGGCCACACGGAGCCATATTCTGCAATCACAGAAGCTCAGCTTCTAAAAGCAGGTTTTTCAAAAGAAAGAATTCGCTGGCTGAGTCAGCCTCATATTCCGACAGAGGATTTTATCCGCCTGATTGGAGCCCCGGAAACAACCAGGGAAATTTTAGGGCTTTTATGCGACAGAATCGGGCGGGAAGAGCTTTGGCTTTTTAAGCCGGCAGTAAAATCCGAGATGGATATCAAAAAAATCAGTCTCGAAAAATACAACATCGATGTCTCAATTCAATTCGAGATTTTCAGGCGGCTCACTTCGTACTGGAAAAACAGGACTTTAATCGAGCTTTCAAAAAACAAGTTCGTGCCTCTCTGGAAATATGGCGAAACAAAAGCCTGGAACAGCCTTTCAAACGACGAAAAACAGGTTTTAGGCGAGCTGTTCGCTGAAAACGCGAAAAAACAGGAAAAACTCTGGCAAAAACAGGCCGAAAAAATCTTCACTGCCCTAAAATCAGAATCTGATATGACGGCATGTGGCGAGGATTTGGGTGTTTTTATCCCCTGTATGGAAAAAACTCTCGATAAATTCGGAATTCTCGGGCTTAAGGTTGCCCGCTGGTGCAGGAACTGGGATAAAAAATATCAGCCGTACACAGACATCCACACCTTCAGAAAATTAAGCGTTGTAACGACAAGCGTTCACGATTCGTCGACACTCCGCGAATGGTATGACAAGGAGCCTAACACAATTTTAATAGACATAGCTCATCCATACTCAGATGATTTTTTAGACAACTCGCGAAAAAGCGAGGATGACTTTTTTATCATTCAGAAGGACACGCCAAACTTTTCAAAAACACTGAATCCCAAAACGGCAGAAAGCCTTCTGACAATTTTTGCGCGTTCAAATGCCGCCTGGTTTATAGTTCCCCTTCAGGACTGGCTTTATTTGGACTCAAAATATTACGCCGAAGACGCAAAAACAGAGCGAATCAACATTCCAGGAACAGTCACTCCGTTTAACTGGACCTGGAGGATGAGCGTTCCTGTCGAAAAATTGTCCGCAAACACAAAGCTTCAGTCAAAAATCAAGGAAATTGCGGCTATGCATGAGACAGGCAACAAAGCTCCGATTTTGTAACAGTCCATTTTCCGTCAGGCTTCTTTTCGGCTTCAACCCAGCCGTATTTTCCTTCCGCAAGACTTCCGGGGTTTATTACTGTCGTCTCGCCCATTTTTGTAATTCCGCTACTCTCGTGGATATGTCCCGTAACGACAAGAAAGGGGGAGCGTTTTTCGATATATGTCCTTAATTTTTCACTTCCGACATGCAAACCATTAGGAAGCTTGTCACATTCTGTTTCTTTTGGCGGATTGTGCATAATCAAAATAAGATTTGACCAATGACCGTTTTCGTCCGCACATTCTTCACTTGAAGATTCAACGACATCGTAATCAGAAATAATCTCGTCCTCTTCACGCTCGAAAGGAGTCGTTCCCGTGAATTTCGTTCCGCCGCCGCTTCCGGCAATCGCAAGCCCCTCGTAAAAAGCGAGAGTTCCTTCAACAGAAATGTCAGCCGCTTCGATTTCAGTAAGAAAATCAGGCGAGTCGCAGTTACCTAAAACTGAAAAAATATTCTCGTGCTTGGAGAGGAGTTTTTGAAGGACAGGCTTTGCCGTGTCTAAATGCTCAAATTTCGCAAAATCTCCCCCAAAAAGAACTAAATCAGCTTCTTTAAATTGGGAATCAAGCTTGTCAAGGTTTTCTAAATCACCGTGAATATCAGAAAGAATCAAAAATTTCATAATTTTCTCCAAAACTTATAGGCTAGGGAAGCGCTGATTAACACTTGACGCGATTACTCAGCGCTTCCCGTCAAACTGTCGTAACTCTCGATTGGCTTTGCCAAAAGAGTTACGAACAGTTAGCAACATTCAAAGAGAACACTGATTAATTCTCCATTGAATT
>FLNY01000009.1_pt1 | contig 80990 bp, 63 predicted proteins | sample 1140381 | NCBI WGS metagenome assembly FLNY01 (sample SAMEA3878172, study PRJEB12797) | bioreactor metagenome | biome: Moose rumen | place: Sweden | collected 2011-10
AGTCGGGTAATCTGCTTCAAGTCACGATACAGACGCAAACGGAATCTACACATTCTTATATACAACACTATGCCCACGGGCAATAATACAGCCGACGCGGCATTGAGCCACTGGCGGTTGAAGAGTCGCGTATGGGCGCGTTCCGACACTACCGGGTACTGGTTGAGATACGACAATATGTAGCGGTCGCGCGTGTTGCCAAGGTCTTCGAGCACAGTTTCGAGTTCCGGTACTATTCGTTCCATCTCGCAATCAGGCTGATACCTGAAGAACACGTTTATAGGATTAGGCAAGCGCACGAGGTGATGCTGTTCTGAGTAGTTGCTTAGCTCTCTGCTGATGACAGCCAGGCGCTCGGCATCAAAGCGATAATCGGGGTCATGAATGATTACCTCCTTAGATGCCACGTTGCGTTTCTGGCGCATACCCAGCAGACGGATAAAGAACAGGCGATAGGCATCCATATTGAACACCACGGAGTCCTTATTAGCCTTGTAGGTAACAAACGCCGCCAACGGTGCAAGCACCATCATTGCCAGTCCCTTGCCAAACCATATAGTCCACGAGCCTTGTCGTGCCATTCGGTAGCCGGTATTATCAAGTATATAGAAAAGGATGAATACAAGCACTGAGATTATCACAGGCACACCCAGACCGCCCTTGCGGATAATGGCGCCGAGCGATGCTCCGATAAAGAAGAAGATTATGCAAGTGAGCGAGAGAACGAATTTGTTTAGTATCTCTATCTTGTATTCTCTTTCGCGCTGGTTGTATTCCTGCGCAGCCAATCCGCGGAACTCCGTGTCCATGGTGTTCATCTGTATGCGACTGTTAGCGCGCTGCAGTATGTCGCGCTGCTTTTCCGGTGTAAGGCGCATATACAGCGTGTCAAAATCCACCTTGCCTCTCTCCACGCGCTTTACCGCACTCATTGAATCGCCCTTGCTTATCTGCGGCGTGGCGAATGACACCGCACGTATATCTTCTGCCACACGCCTGCCTATGCTATCACCTACACGATGCACGGAATCAATATGCTCCACGAGTTGCGGCAGGCTCTGTGCCTGCGCCATCTGTGCTATGCCAGAGGCTTCCGCGAGATTGAAGCCACTGTCGAAGTCGAGCAGTATCACTTTGGTCATGAATGACTCCCTGCGGTACGGCACGTTGGCTCCTCCCGCCAGTTCCTGCGAGCGCATATTCTCAAACCATTCTCCGCTGTAGAGCGTCAGCTTCAGGTGCATCTTGTCGGCCGTTGACTGCAGACGTCCCGAATCTGCCAATATGATGGCAGCATCCTCAAAACTCTGTGTCATGCGGTATATCATCACACCGTAGAGCATACCTTTGTCAAGGTCTTTATGCTGCACGTAGAGGTTGCAGTTGGGGATGCCTCCGTAGAATATCTCTTCGGGTATTTCAAGTTCAGGACTCTTCTGCTTCATCGACAGGAGCAGTTGTCGAAGCTGAATGTTGGCTTGCGGACCGATGTTGTTCTGAAAGATGAACGAGCATCCGGCTATGAAACAGGAGAAGACAATCAATCCCCTGAGACACTTGAGCAGTGATATGCCCGATGCTTTAATGGCGGTAAGTTCAGAACTCTCGCCAAGGTTTCCCAGCGTTATCAGCGATGCCAGGAGTATTGCCAGCGGCAGTGCCTGAGGCACCATCATCAGTCCCATGTACCAGAAGAACTGTGCCAGCACCTCCATTGACAGGCCTTTACCTATCAGTTCGTCAACATAGCGCCACAAGAACTGCATCATCAACACGAATAGGCTGATGAAGAATGTGCCTGCGAACAGAGTTGCGAACTGTCGCAGCATAAATATATCGAGTTTCTTGAATATGTCGAAGTTCTTGAATAATCTCACTTTTCTCGTTTTCGGCATCTTGTGGCAGCCGAACAAGATGCAAAGTTACTATTTTTTTCTCAAACAATGCTATCCACAAGTGTATTTTTTTCTGTTGCCGATGAAAATTGAAGCCTGTCTGATATGAAAGTATTGTCGTGGGCGTGTATCTTGCACTATGGGATGCAGGTACGCAGGATATGCACAAAACATAAAAGCGAAGAAGTCAAAACCTCTTCGCTTTTATGTGGTGCCAACGGGAATCGAACCAGTGACACAAGGATTTTCAGTCCTTTGCTCTACCAACTGAGCTATGGCACCAATTGCGAACCAAGTTCAACACACTGCCCTAATTACCACCCCTGATAAGTGCACTTCCCTTGATTGCGAGTGCAAAATTACTACTTTTTTTTGTAACCACCAAATTTTTTCCAAACTTTTTTTATTTTTTCTTGCTTTTTCCGAAAAAAAGTAGTAATTTTGCACACGTAATAAGGAAATCCGCATTGATAATGATGCCATTTCCCTGACAAATTGCTCGGGGTGTAGCGCAGTTGGTAGCGCACTACGTTCGGGACGTAGGGGCCGCCAGTTCGAGTCTGGTCACCCCGACAATGACGAGAAGCAGTCAGTCATAGTGCTGATTGCTTCTTTTTTTATGTGTTATGACTGGATTATTTGGATAGTTCTGATTATTTTCGTAATTTTGCACCACATACTGTTAATTGACACATTATATATAAGGAATAACATAATATATATAAAGGAATATACACATATAACCAAACTAAGATGAAAACCATTACAATGAGAAAAAGCTGGCTTCTGATGCCGGCACTGCTGTTCGGCACATTTTCTGGTGCTATGGCGCAGCGAGAGTTTACACCTGAAGTCTATCAATACCTGAACAAAGCCAACGAGCGCGAGAACCTTGACGAAATCGGACGCAAGGGCTACGACGCCAAGGAATGGCGCATGGAGGCTCCGAATAACAACGTAAAGAGCGTGGACGACATCTTTGCCTTCCGCTGGATGGGCGGTCCGTTCCGTAATACTGGCGCTGACAGCGAGTTGCCCGACACCAACTATGTGCCTACGCGCGAAGGTCTCGACCATCTCTACCTCTCGGGTAGTTCGCGTTTCTCTGACAAGGAGATGAAGGTGCTAGTGCCCTGGCTCAAGGAGCATGCCGGCAATATACCAATCTACATACTCGACCTCAGACAGGAGACGCACGGCTTTGTCAATGGCAACCACGTGTCGTGGTATGGCTATATCAACTGGTCAAATCTCGGCAGGTCGCGCGACTACGTGATGCACGAAGAGGATTCGCTATTCCATTCTCTGCGCGGACAGACTATTGTGGCTGGTAAGATAAGCAGTTCCAACAACTATGTCATGACCAACGCCAAATACATCAACGTCAGTGTTGACAGCGCATGGACGGAAAAAGAGATGGTTGAGAGCTACGGTCTGCGCTATGAGCGTCTGGCTGCACTTGACCATGTATTCCCTTGCGACCGCGTAATCGATGATTTCCTTGAGATTTATCGCTCGCTGCCCCGTCCGGCATGGGTACACATGCACTGTCAGGCTGGCCGCGGACGCACCACGCTGTGGATGTCGTTCTACGATATGCTGAGCAATCCTGACCTGCCGATGAAGGACATACTCTACCGACAGACTCAGCTTGGCGGCACCAGCATGTATTATAAAGGTCAGCGCAAGGGCGAGCAGAAGTGGCGCGTGAGCCTCTTTACCGAGACGAGTTACCTCGTGCCATTGCTCTATGCCTACGTGCAGGACAACAAGGCCGACGGCTACAAACGCTCCTGGTCTGACTGGAAGCGCGAGAAGTTCGGGCTGAAATAAAGCGCAGTACACATCCGCAAGCTTACAAATATAAGCTGAAGAGGACACGGAAAGATAAAAGATACACTATGTCAACCATCTTTACGTGTCTTCTTCTTTTTATCTGGCAGGGGGTGTTTATCAGATTTATAGGTTTCAGACTTGTTAGATTTTCCTCTTCGGACTGTCGTGCTAAACATTTGAATCGAAAGTTATTGTATTATTTTACTTTCTGGCATCCTTAGCAATTTCTCACACTTTGCGAATAGTACGAAAAAGGATTTTTACGAGATTTACAGATTACTGTAACATTTTTTCTGAAAAATATTTGCAAGATTAAAATAAATTATGTAACTTTGCCCACAGCTACAATAAACAGTCGCGAGGCTATAACTTACTAAAAAAGAAAACCATAACAACATCTTATGCAAACAAAAACATTATGCTACGAACTAATAAATGAAACCTGAAGTATGGAAAACGTAATTTTAGAATACAATCTTGACAATCTGATGCTGCCGGAGCGTCGCAACTATCGCGAGTTCATCTACTGCACGGAGGGATGCTGTGACATAGAGACCAACGGACGCACATTCACCCTGAAGCAGTATAACTGCGCAATACTCATCACACGTTTCTTCACAGCCATCAGACCGTCAGCTGATTTCAAATGCCAAGTTATCTACATCGATGCCAATTTCCTGCGACAGAGCGAGCCAAACCACCCTTATATCATACAAGCTACGCTAATGCTCAGCATAAATCCTATCATCGAGCCAGAACTCGAGGAACGCGAACTGTGCCGACAGCTGTTTTACAATTTCGGCCTGCGCATCAATGACCAGCATCATAAGTTCTACGATGAGATGCTGCGCACGTCGGCGCGTATGTTGTTGCTCGATATGTTTGACATGCACTCACGCACCCACAAGAACGACATAACGTCCTTTAGTTCCGCTGACTTGATGACGCGCTTCATCCGTATGCTGCAAGACAAGGAATATCGCGATAACCGCGAAGTAGCTTATTATGCCAAGGAACTCTACGTAGTGCCTAAGTATCTTTCCGAGGTATGCAACAAGATAAGCGGTTTCTCCGCCTCATATTGGATCAACCGCTTCACGGCCTTTGAGATAGGACAACTGCTTCACGAAAAAAGGATGTCGTCAGCAGAAATTGCCCAGATGTTCCACTTCACCAGCACGTCATACTTCAACCGCTACGTGAAACGCTACCTCGGCGTATATCCCAGCGAGCTTCGCGGACAATGACACTGCCCTTCCCTACCCCACTCCGCGACCTGTTCGCTTGATAGCAGTCTTTTTGAAAAATAAAAGCTATCCAATTACCTTGTAATCGCAATGCTTTTACGTGGTAATTGGATAGCTTTTGCGTTATAATCGCTATGCTTTTACAACACACTGTCTATCTCTACACGGAAGGTGGTGCCTACGCCCACCTCAGAGCGCAGGACGTAGATGCGCCCGTGGTGATACTCCTCTATTATGCGGCGAGCAAGCGACAAGCCCAGTCCCCATCCGCGTTTCTTCGTAGTGAAGCCCGGACGGAAAACGCTCTTTATATTTACACGCTCTATGCCCTTGCCCGTATCAGTCACGTCAATAAAGCAGCGGCGGCCATGCGTCTTAGTAGTTATGCTGATACTCCCTGCGCCTGCCATGGCATCCACAGCATTCTTACATAGATTTTCAAAAACCCACTCAAACAACTGCTGATTGACCATGACGCAAGTGTCTTTATCATCCATGTCGAGCGAGATGACTACGTGTTGCGACGTACGACGATTCATGTAATCCACCACATTCATCAGCACCTCATGCAGACGAATACTGTGAAGTTCCGGCGCCGAACCAATCTTTGAGAACCTGTCGGCAATGAGTTGCAGCCGTTTGACATCCTTGTCCATCTCCGGTATCAACTCATCATCGGGGTAAGTCTCACGCAATATCTCCGTCCATGCCATCAGACTAGATATCGGCGTGCCAAGCTGATGAGCGGTTTCCTTTGACAATCCCACCCATACCTTGTTCTGCTCTGCCCTTTTCGATGTCAGCAAGGCTATAATAGCTACAACGACAAAGAGCATGACAACGCCGAGTTGCACGTAGGGATACCACGCCAGACGCGTCAGCAAAAGCGAATCATCATAGCAGACAAGCAGATAGTCCTTGCTCCCCTCTCCCGTCTGCACGCGTATCGACTGCTGACGGCGCTGCATATCGGCAGCCATATCCGTAGCCTCAGCCACGGAATCATTGGCAGTACGTGCGCGGAGCTCTATGTTGCGGTAGGTCTGCACGTTGCCATCAGCATCAGTAACTATCACTGGTATAGTATTATTCTGCTCTATAACCCTCAATACGAGATTGAGGTCTGTACTCTCATCTGCCTGGCTCAGCGTGTGCATGGCCTCCGCCCAAATCTCCATACGCTGACGCTCCTCATGCGCAAGGTCACGCACGAGGTAGTGGCTTATCACCAGCGATGCCGCCGCTATGAGCACCGCTACAGCCACGAGGATTATCTTCATTTTATAGTTCACCGGCTCAGTCCCACCTGCGTTTGCGTTCCTCCAGCGTGTTATAGTCATCGGTATAAGTCAGCGTAAGCACGTAAGCCGTATTCGGATTTACGCCCACCATCACCGTACCGTATTCCATCTTCATACCATATTTCGGCAGCGACTCCATCGTAGGAGGTTCATTGATAGCCTCGCCCTCAGTGCAGTACTGCTCAACGATGACACGCTTCATGGCTGCATAGAAGTTAAGGAACTCACCCAGGTCTTTTATCTCTGCAAAACGCAGCTGCACATTGGTCACCTGCATGGTGTGCACACCGTAGCTGATGACGAGCCTTACCTCATTGCCATTGAACTCACCCACCATGTGGCGATAGCCGCGCGGTATCGTCTTCGATGTGATGTAGGGTTTGAAGCCCTTCTGCTCCATAGCCACGACGAAACTGTCAACCGACTGACCAAGCGTCACTTCCATAAACTCCATGTGCTGCTGTGCCGCTGCGACAAGCACTACAAGCAGACAAGCAATTATTGCTATCGTTTTCTTCATTTACTAATAATTTTTATTCTGTCAAACTGCAAATTTACGAAAAAACCGCTAAACCACCAAATATTCCACGTTTTATGATACACTTATACAATAAAAAAGCCACAAGAGCGTTATTATATAGATGAGAAAGATTTTAACCATACTTACCACCACGACACTGTGGCTTACAGCACAAGCGCAGGATAGCCAGACGGCATATAACTTCCTACGTCTGCCTGAGAGCGCACACGCTGCAGCACTGGGCGGCGACAATATCTCTATCATAGAGGATGATGCCACGCTGGCATTGTCAAACCCCGCACTGCTTTCGTCAGTAAGCGGACGAACAGTAAGCGTGGGCTATATGAACTACATGGACGGTGTAGGCATGTACACTGCCAACTATACCGATATAATAAATGACAAGGCCACCGCAGGCGGTGCAATACACTACATAAACTACGGCAAGATGACCGAAGTGGATGCCAACGATGTGCAGACGGGTACTTTCTCTGCTTCTGACATAGCATTCGAGGGACTGCTGTCATATACTCTTGCCAAGAAACTCGTAGGCGGCGTCGGGGCTAAGTTCGTTTACTCTAAGCTTGGAAGCTACTCCAGCACTGCTGCTGCTATTGACCTCGGACTGAACTATTACGACCCTGAGCTCGACTTCTCTGCATCTCTGGCCGTGAAGAACCTGGGCGGACAACTGTCTGCATATAATGATGAGTTTGAGGCAATGCCTATCGATGTGATTATAGGTGCTTCCTACCGTTTCCGTAATTCACCGCTGAGAGCATCACTGACATTTGCTGACCTAAACCACTGGGATTATGCACTGCTCAGGCATGCCTGCGTGGGACTGGATTTACTGCTCACAGAGCAATTCTATATCGCTGCCGGCTACAATGCCCGCAGGTCATACTATATGAAGACGACCAACATGAACGATGGTTCGGAGAGTTCACACAGTGCAGGTCTGACGATAGGTGCCGGTCTTATGCTCGACCACTTCAAACTACACGTATCATACGGAAAGTACCACGTTTCATCATCAAGCCTGATGATAAACGCGGCACTTAATCTGTAATTCCCATGCAGAGGTATCACTACCCTGCTCCTTATGCTTCCACCGTTCCGTAAGGTATCATAGCAAGCATATCAGCAAACTTGTCAATACCCTCCTCAAGTTTCTTGCCAATCATCATCTTTATCATAGGATTAAGGTCGGCCTTCAGCGTCAGACGCATCTTCGTTCCTGCGGCAGTATCTGGCAATACCTGTATCCACAGATTAGCACTGATGGGGGATTGTTCTGTCTCAAACTTCACACATTTGTTCGCCTCGCGCTCAATAATTCGCATTGAAATCTCTCCTACCATTGGGGCTGGTATTGCAATGCTGTCGGCCGTGAGGCGCACGTCCTTCAGATTATCAAGTATTGAAACGTCCTGACCAGCCTGCTCTATCTGCGACTTGACACCCTCACTCTGCTGCGCCTGCTCTATCACGGGGCGCAGGTTCTCAAGGTTACTCAGTTTAGCATACACCGCTTCCACTGGCCATGGTGTATGCTTTACCTTACTTTCATATTTAGCCATATCATAAAATGTTTGTATTCTTAATCTGCATGCAAAATTAGCAATAAAATTTCGATTATACAAATCTTTTTTACTCAAGTTTCTCTACTGCTAAAAATCTGATAATGAGTGTCACTTCGTGACGGAAACCAAACAAATTTTTCCAGATCTTTCAAAATAACTTACGGAAATAAATACTTCAGCACCTAAATCTGATTGCTGTTTTCAAGCGATAATACCAGTATTGTCAAAATATCTCCGGAGCAGTTCCTTTTTCCGTGCCGGGACGGCTAAGAAATCGAGAGAGAGGAAAAACGAAAATGCCGTGTGTCCGCACACAGTGCATTTTATGAGTATTTTTTTCTGAAAAAACTTGCAAGAATGAAATATTATTCGTAGCTTTGTAGCAGAATCCTCGTTGAAGTCCACGCCGGGTCATAACGGTGGGACGGTCGCCTGAGCGTCTCTCCCCCTTGTGGCGGAAGCTGGGTGGGAGAAGAGGATTCCGACATATTGAAATAGGCGTTTACATGGCGCTTCGTTCTTGACGTACTGAAATCTCGCAAATTTCTGTCAACTTGTCGTAGAGCAAAGCAACGGTAGATGTCCATGGGTGTGGTTGATCCATGCACCCCACAGTTCTTACTATAGCAATATAGCAGGACTGGGTGAGTTCCTCGTTTCCCCCGAGCGTATGGGGAATATGAGAGATAGGTGTATAAGGAAATCATATCGGCGTGGGCGCTGGCGTTGTCTGTCTTGACAAGTTAGGCAATGCGAGAGCCTCAGTACGTGGGACGGACAACAGGGTACAGTCTCCACGTCTATTTTTTATGTGCCGTAGCTAAACCTAACCTTATGTATCATTCCGACCGACTCAGAGGGACTATAGGTCTTATTAAAGTAAATAGAATCTATGAAAAGAATTTTATTTGTTATCCTGATCATGTGCAGCATCAGCATGCAGGCACGAATTTTCTCAAAAGATGCTTTTCAAGAAGCAAATTCCGGTGGTTCGATAGGTATTGTAGGCGGTGTCCTGGGAATTTATGATGACTTGAGCAGCGCAGGTATCGGTCTCAATGGCATGTATAAGGGAATCTATTTGGATTTTCTTTTCTGGCCAAGAGCTCACAGCAGTTCTACAGATGTGAACTACCATAAAGATGAGAAGCAGAGCGTTTCCGTACACGCAGGTTATCAATTTCCAATCACTTCCAACATCCGCATTATTCCTGTTGTTGGCTATACCTCAGTAAGGAATGGGGACACTGATGGCTCAAGATACTCCATCAGTTCCGGTCATATCAACAACAGCTACATTGTGAAAGACAAAAATGAGGGCTTTGACTATGGTGCTGTTATCAGCATCGGCATCAAGAAAGTCAATATCTATGCCGCCGGCACACGCTACGGTGTCTATGGCGGTGTAGGCATAAGGTTCTGATATCGTATATTGGAGGGGAGGATACTACCTTGAGGAGAAAAAAAAAAAAGTTGCTTATGAAACGGCTCAATAACTTAATCAGTTTGATGACATTCCTCTTCGTGTGTGTTGCGATGCAGGTCAATGCGAAGAAACCGGTGGTGTTCTCTCCTCCACAGTACGACATTCGGTGTGGAGGATCCGGAACACAGGGCTATTATATTGTAGAAGTGTCGGCCGTGGTTGACAAGGCTTCAGAGATAGGTGAAGATGTTGTCCTGAAATGTTCCGTGCACGGGGTGCTGTTCCGTGGCTTTACGGGAACAGGCGGCTGCACGTCGCAGCGTCCGCTGACCGGTAGCGCAATGCAGGAACAGCAACATTCTGAATACTATTCCGCATTTTTCCAAAACGGCAATTACAGTAACTACGCCACAATGGTGAGCGGATCGCTGAAGACATCGCGTGTAGGAAAGAAATATAAGGTGAGCGGCATCGTCAGCGTGGCCAAAGACCAGTTGAGGCATGACCTTGAGAAGGCTGGCATGATCAGGGGCTTATCCTCGGGATTCTAACTTACAGAAGACAGGCACATGAAAAACAAAAGGATCAAATATATGCTGTTTCTCCTTGTTCTTGCCGTGGCTGCGGGTCATGCGCAAAACACCATGGAGGCATACACACAGGTAGCGACAGAGTGTCTCGGCGTAGAGGAAGACGGCAGTCAGACCCTGCGCGCATGGGGACTGGGCAAGGACAAGGACGATGCACAGGAGCAGGCTCGGAAGAATGCCGTGCGCGACGTGCTTTTCAAGGGAATACGCGATGGCGTAGAGGGATGTAATGTCCGTCCGTTGGTTACCGAGGTGAATGCCCGGGAAAAGTATGAGGACTATTTCAACCGCTTCTTCAAGGATAGTGGCACATACAAGAAGTTCGTGTCAAACAAAGATCAGAAGAAGTCAATGAAGAAAGTGACCAAGACGGCTATGGGTACACGGGTTGCCGTAGTTGTCAGGGTGCTGCGTCCTGAACTGAAGGCGCGTCTGAAGAAAGATGGTATTATAAAATGACAAGGAGGCACAGTCCTCGGAAAACATGGAGACCTACATTATGAAAAGAATACTTCTGACAATATCCTACATGGCCGTGACTCTGTTTGTGTGTGGTCAAGCCAAAAAGCCTACCCTGATGGTGGTGCCGAGCGATATATGGTGCAATGAGAATGCCTACACGATGAAGTTCGACAATATGGGTGTGGAGGAGGTCATCCCCGACTATAAGCGGGCATTGCAGAGCAGCAGAGACCTCATGAACGTCATATCAAAGATTAACATCTTGATGACAGACAGAGGATTTCCATTGCAGGACTTGGCGCAAACTACCAAGTCAATACAGGCTGTGGCAGCCGAGAATAGCGTACTGCGAACCAAAACCTCGGGAGCGGGGCTTGCCGAAAGTCCCGTAGATCAACTGCGCCGCATAGCCAAGGCTGACATAATCCTCGAAATAGACTGGGGGGTAAATACTGTTGGTCCAAAGCGCTCCATCACATACAACCTTCGCGGACTGGACGCATACACAGGCAAGCAGATAGCCGGGGCTGAGGGAACGGGAGCACCGTCGTTTGCTGCCGAACTGCCCGTGCTGCTCGAAGAGGCCGTGCAGAACAACATGGATAATTTCACGGCGCAGTTGCAGCAGCATTTCGACGACCTGCTTGAAAATGGCAGGGAGGTGATAGTGGAACTGCAGGTGCCTGACAACGGGTCGGGACTGGATTTCGAAAGTGAATATGGCGGTGAGGAACTTTCAGAGGTGATAGACAAATGGATGGAAGAAAATACCATGGGTCACCGTTTCAACAAGAGTGACGCGACGGAGAACTACATTTTCTACAATCAGGTCAGGATACCCGTATATAAGGCCAACGGCATGCCTATGGACACAGAGGCATTTGTAAGGCAGTTGCGCAACCACCTGAAAGGCGCGCCTTACCAGCTTACGTGCAAGGTGGTAAACAGGGGGCTCGGACGGTGTCTCCTCGTGGTGGGTGAGAAATAGCAACCACCTTGGAGGAAGCCTATGGTAGATAATAAACCTTATACAATGATAATAAACACAGCCATGAGAAGAATATTTTTTATAATATACGGTATGCTGACAATGGCTATGCGACTATGTGCACAGACTTGTGACCTGCCGATAAGCATTGCGTTTGAAAACGATGAAACCGCACAGTTGCCAGCTTCGGTGAGACAACAGATAGTAAGCAAGATGAAGCAGTTGCTCACGGCAAACGGCGTGGCCGGCGACATACGCTATTCGCAGTTTGTGCTGATACCACATGTCAATACTGTTGACAAGCACGTTGTGGCGGGACCTCCGGCAAAGGTCGTGATGACGCTGAACGTAAACCTTGATATAAGAGATACCAGCGAGGGTACTGTCATGTCAACATACAGTACGGACGTCAATGCCGTGGGCAACAGCGAGACGATGACACTTATGCAGGGCGTAAGACAGATTGCCAGTGGTAATTCCGACGTTAAGGCTTTTGTAGAGACTGCGCGCAGCAAGATTGTGGATTACTATGACAGAAACAGCAAGAACATAATGAAGAAAGCGCAGACGCTTGCCGGCACCGACCACTATGACGAAGCCCTGTATCATCTCATGTCCGTGCCGGAGTGTTGCGTATCCTATGATGAGGTGTCGGAGATGGCAATGACTATATATCAGCTGCGTGCGGACCGTGAGGGACAGAAACTGCTCACCGAGGCTCAGGCTATATGGGCAGCCGGCAATGATGAGGACGCGGCAGTGCGGGCGGCAGAACTGTTGTCGCAGATAGACCCTGACGCAGTATGCTACAACAAGGCTCTGCAATTGCTTGGCGAGATACAGAAGAAATCATCGACCAACGCTGTGTGGAACGTGGAAATGAAGAAATTCGACGCAGAGGTTGATATCCGGAAGCGAAAGACTGATGCAGCGAAAGCCATCGGTGTGGCATACGGAAACGGCCAGCAACCGCAAACTACTAATCTCGTGTTTGCACAATAACATTCTGCGTGAAGCAATCTTTGCCAAGTTCATATACTGATATTATTAACTAAAGTTTCGTAAGCTTTGCTTACTTAGGAGATAGAAGAAGATAGAAGACTTAAGTTGAGCGATAAGCGAAACTTAAATTATTAACCACTTAAAAACAGTAATAATCATGAAAAAGAATTTATTCCTGCTTGCTGTATTGTTGGGAACATTCGTCTGCGCAGGTGCGCAGAGCAGCAACTTTGAAGGTGAGATAACAAGCGACATAAATTCCGTGCAGAAGATGAAGTCGCAGGTTTTGTCAAACAACATTCTGGTAAAGATGATACTGAAGAAGGTGATGAAGAAAGTGGAGAACTCTGGCTTCTACACCGGCGACTACACCACAAAAGTCATTACCAAGGGCAACAAGACCCTTACCTACCTGCCATACAACAACTCGTATATGCTGGTTGAGAAAATAGATGGCAAGATGAAGATGACCACGTACTACCCTTACATCAAGAAGGGATATTATGAGGTTACCGACATGTCAGAGAACCAAAAGAAGCTGGAGGAAATGCGCAAGGGTACTGTGGAGAAGACAGGCAGGACGATGGAAATCCTCGGCAGGCAGTGTGAGATATACAAACTCAAGTATGAGGTCACTACAGACTCAGCCGGCGGAAAGTCAACTACCATCATGAATAATGAGTTTGCCATGAGTAATGACCCTACGTTGCCGGATGCCGACCAAGAATACATCCCCGGTGTGAAGGGCGTTCCGCTGAAGTTCATCAACAATACGGTGTCGCAGATGTCGGTGGAGAAAATGCTGAATACGGATTTCCTGATGTATATAGCTACGGAGGTAAAGGAAATCAAGCCCCGCAAGGTAGAAGACGCGGAACTTGCCGTGCCGGCTGACATCAAGCTCATAGACAAGAGTAAGGACGAGAAGGGATTTGCAAAGATAATCGCTGACAATCAGAAATACCTGGTGAAGAACGGTCTGTGGAACCCGAAATCGCCTGATGATGTCAAGATATACGACAATCTGGAGGAAGACTGGGATTACTGATGTCTGAAGCCACAAATTGTCCTGACCAGAAAAAGAATGAGGAGATGAAACACACCTGCCTGCTTATATTGGTTTTGATACTGTCTTTCGATTGCCAGGCGCAATCGAAAGACAGTATATATGCTTACCGTAAAGGCTCAATCTATTCACTGATGATTGGCCACCGCAATGCGAACTACGCTGAAGAAATAGAAAACACCTTCAAGGAAATGCCCATACCCGACCGTTACAACAGTCACGACCTCGGCAAAAAGATTTTCTACACGTCAGAGAAGAAAATAAAGGTTGACGACTCCGAAAAACGCATCGGCTTTATAGTGAACGAAGCATCCAGTCAGTCGAAAATGACAGACTATGATGCCTTTCTGCTAAAACAAAATGTGGCAAGCAGAATGGTGGCAAAATGGTTTGACAGGAAAAGGACAACCGGAACTTGCAACATGGACTTGATAGGAGAGCGAGGCTACAAGAACGCATCAGAACTGGAAAAGAGAATAGCTGAACACTCCATGCGTAAAGATGCTTTATTGAGAGATGCCGGCGAAGAGTTGATAGGCAGCACTTTTGTCTTGGTGAACGACATTCGCTCCATCGACAAGAGCAAGGGTACATCAGTTGCCGGTGGCATATTGAGCGGAATACAGATGGTTGCCAACGCTGCTTCAGGAACGAAATATGACGGTAAGAACAATCTCGGGACAATGGTAGCCAGCTATAAAGGATTTAACGTGAGAATCAAAACATATCTTTATCAGCTCGTATGGGATGATGACATCGCAGGTTTTTTCTACAGCAATGTATATACTGAGACTCCCGACGAACAGAAGAAGACGAATTTTGAAAACAACAGAGGCAAATTCTCTCTCAAGTATCTCGGCGCGCAGGAGAGCAGTGGCACTACGGTGTCGTTTCTCGGCATTAAGGAAGATGAGCCGGAAAAGATGGTGCGCAAGGCATGTCAGAGAGCGCTGGATGAAAACATAGCCAACCTGCAAAAGAAATTTGACGTGTTCAAAGTGAAGGCTCCTATTCTTGATGTCAACCCTATAACCTGCGAGATAGGATTGAAGGAAGGTGTCAGCGAAGACAGCCGCTATGAGGTTCTTGAGGTGATAGAAGACGCAAAAGGCCACTTAGACTACAGGCGCATCGGCGTGATAAAACCTGTGAAGGGTAAGATATGGGACAACAGGTTCATGGCCGTGGAGGAGAACGCAGAGAACTCTGCTCTCGGCTTCACTACCTTCATGAAGATAAGCGGAGGTGACTTTTACCCCGGTTTGCTGATAAGGGAGATGAAATAGGCATCCTGCACGACCACTACGGCATCACCCCCTCCGCTCGTCGGGATTACATATCCCGACGAGCGGTATGCGGGGTTCTTACTGCTTCCATGTAGATGGACTCTTGCGCCACTCGCGCAGCACCTCAAGGTCTTCTTCCTTTATGTAGCCAGTCTTGGCGGCTATGGCGGTGGTGTGCTCGTAGTCTGAAAGGGTCACGAGGCGCACGTTGGCTGCTTTGAATGCCTCTTCTGCTACAGGGAAACCGTAGGTGTAGCTGGCTACCATGCCTACTACCTCGAAACCGGCCTTGCGCAGGGCATCAACGGCCTTCAGCGAACTGCCACCTGTAGAGATAAGGTCTTCAACCACTACTACCTTGGCGCCTGCTGGCAAGGTGCCTTCTATCTGATTGCCCATGCCGTGGTCTTTTGGCTTCGGACGAACGTAGCAGTATGGCATACCCAGTTCGTCGGCTACCAACGCTCCTTGTGCTATGGCTCCGGTGGCAACACCTGCCACTGCCTCTGCCTCAGGAAACTCGGTATGTATAAGGTGTACCAGTTCCTGCTTGACGAATGAGCGCAGCTCTGGATAAGCCAGGGTCTGACGGTTATCAGTATAGATTGGAGACTTCCAGCCTGATGCCCATGTGAAGGGGGCGTTTGGCTGCAACTTTATTGCCTTTACGGCGAGCAGTTTCTCTGCAAATGCGTTTTGTACTTCCATTTCTGTTGTGTATTTTTATTCTGTTAATTATCAACGTGTTGCACAAGGCGATGTAAAAGCTATCAAATTACATTGTAAAAGCTATCAAATTACACGGTAAAAGCTATCATATTACAATGCAAAAGCTATGCTTTTACGATGCACCATGAAATCAGGCATCTTTTTCTATGAAATCGAGCAGCTTTTGCACTGCCTCTGCCTCGGGTATGTTCTTCTCCACACACTCCTTGCCTTTGTAGAGCGAAATCTTGTTAGGACCTGCACCTACGTAACCGTAGTCGGCGTCTGCCATCTCGCCCGGACCATTGACTATGCAGCCCATGATGCCTATCTTCAGGGTCTTGAAGCGTGGGTTGGTTTCCGCTGCCTTGCTCACCGCTGCCTTTATGCGGGCTATGGTGCCTTGCAGGTCGTAGAGCGTGCGGCCGCATCCCGGACATGATATATACTCCGTCTTGGTGAAGCGCACACGGGCTGCCTGGAGGATTGATGCAGACAAGTCTGCAAGTGAAGAGTGAATAGTGAAGAGTGAAGAATCTGGATTACCATTAGACTGGCAATCTCTATTCGCTTCACGTAACTTAAATTCTTCACTCTTAACTCTTAATTCTTCACTTGATGAAATCACCTCTCCTTTATTATATATAACCAACTCATGAGCCTTGCCGTCAATAAGCGGAGAGCCAGACCACATGGCGGCATATAGTTTCACATCGTCAGCGTCATCCTCGTTGAGGGCTACATAGAGCACGTCATCCTCTATCCAGCGGGCTACGGTGTGGGGTGGTACTGATGGAGACAAAGGGGTTGATGAGATATCCGTCTCCTCATCAGCAACCTCCCCCCTCCCCTCGGGGAGGAGTAGAGGGGTGGGGGTCGCAATCAGTTTTTTTGCCACCGGTATCTCATTCTCTGGTTCCTCACTGAGGCTCACGCGTATGGTGTCGCCGATGCCCTCAGAGAGCAGTGCGCCGATGCCTACGGCAGACTTTATCCTGCCGTCCTCGCCTTCACCTGCCTCGGTCACTCCCAGGTGCAAAGGATAGTGCATATCCTCCTGGTCCATGGCCTTGACGAGCAGGCGCACGGAGGTTACCATCACTACCGTGTTGCTTGCCTTGATAGACAATACCACATCGTTGAAATTCTCGCGCTTGCAGATGCGCAGGAACTCCATGCACGACTCCACTATACCCTCGGGCGTATCGCCATAGCGCGACATGATACGGTCTGACAGCGAACCGTGGTTCACGCCTATGCGCACCGCCGTATGGTGCTCCTTGCAGATGTTGAGGAACGGGACAAAGCGCTCCTCTATCTTGCTTAGCTCTGCCTGATACTCCTCGTCGGTATATTCCAACTTCTTAAAGGTACGTGCAGGGTCAACATAGTTGCCGGGGTTCACACGCACCTTCTCGCAGTACTTGGCCGCGATGTCAGCCACGTTGGCATTGAAATGCACGTCGGCCACCAACGGAGTCATGATGCCCTCCGCCTTCAGTGCGGCAGAGATATTCTTCATGTTCTCAGCCTCGCGCCTGCCCTGCGTAGTCAGCCTGACCAATTCGCCGCCGGCACTGATGATGCGCTTGGCCTGCGCCACGCACGCTTCGGTGTCGTTAGTGTTGGTGGTGGTCATCGACTGCACCCTGATGGGGGCGCCACCGCCTATCGTTATGTTTCCCACATGAGTGGGAGTAGTCTGTCGTCTGGTCATAAGGTATATTTGGGTTAATATCAAAAAGGGAGATCATCAAGAATTTCATCCTCACATACCAAGGAAGGGAGTTCCGAAGTATCTGCCTTCATTATATTTATCTTAGAGTGATATAATGTGGATTACGCAACGACGTAATCCGTTCTATCATCGTGGTATAGACCCCATCAGCTTCTAAAAGATAGGTTTTACCACTTCCACCCTCATGCCGAGGGCTGCAATGATGCGGTAGAATACACCCACACTGGGTGTGATGACACCATTCTCAATTTTTGAGATATACGACTTCGTGGTCTGCGTGCGCTCCGCCAATTCTGCCTGAGTCACTTTAGCCTCTTTGCGGGCTTCCTGAAGTATCTGGCCAGAGTAGAACGAGTAGGCTGCCTCTTCTGCACGTGCGCGTTCAGGAGTTCCCTCCTTGCCGAACTTGGCATCCAGCACTGCATCGTAGTCAATGATTTTGTGATTGTTTATCTGCATAATACGCCTCCTTTATTTTAATCGCTTTTTCTATCTCACCCTGTGGTGTCTTCTGGGTCTTTTTCTGAAAACCATTGAAAAGCACCACGATGTTTCCTTCGTCGAAGATAAAGAACACACGATAGATATTACCCGCGTACTACGTGCGTAATTCATAGACAGCATCGCGCACAAGCCTTACGAATTTCTTTGGCAGTCGTCCCTGAGTTTTCAGCAGCAGAAGACCATACTGAACTTTTTCCTGTTCTTTCTCATTCAGAGTCTCCATAAACGACTCAAAGTAGCCGCCGTATGATTTTATCTTTCGTGTCATGGATGCAAAATTACATAAAGTTGTAGAATTGTGCAACTTTAGAGGCTGTTATTTACGAAAATAAATCCTTCTGGTTCTTCCTTAATGGTCTTATTACACTCATTATCGTTCCTGTTTGATAAGCAAATGCTGTTCAGTACGCGTTAAAACTATATAGTCCTTTTATTTTGAAATTGTATATGCTTGTAAGTCTTAAGACACCATTCGATATTTTTGCGTAAATACGCATTTTTGTCGAATGAGGATGGAAATAAGGACGCTGCGCAATTAGTTGGTCTTGTAGTCGTACTTCACCTCAGCGAGATCCTTATTGGCCTTCTCTATCTTCTTGCCAAGACCTGACTTGTATGCCTTTAGACGCTGACGTATGTCCTCATCACCGAGGGCGAGCATCTCCATGGCGAGGATGGCGGCGTTCATAGCACCGTTCACGCCTACGGTGGCTACAGGTATGCCCGGTGGCATCTGAATGATAGAGAGCATGGCATCGAGACCATCGAGCATACCCTTGATAGGCACACCGATGACAGGCAGTGTGGTAGAAGCCGCAATCACACCTGGAAGGGCTGCCGCCATACCTGCCGCTGCAATGATTACACGAATGCCACGGCCTTCGGCTGTACGCGCAAACTGCTCTACTGCGCCTGGTGTACGATGAGCTGACAGAGCATTAACCTCGAAAGGTATCTGCTGTTCGTTGAGAAAGTTCATGGCTTTCTCCATTACGGGCATGTCACTTGTGCTGCCCATGATAATGCTTACTATCGGTTTCATAATAAAGAAAACTCAACCCCTCCCCTTCATCCCCTCCCGAGGGAGGGGAAAGATTTGCTTATGCTATATATAAAGAGTTGTAGGTCGGTTTGTTATTTTATTTGGTTTGCTATTTTTAGTTTGTTTATATATAGTTCGTTCTTGGTTTTTATATATTTTATTCTCAACTTACCCCCACACAGGCCGTAACATATCCCTCCCCTCCCTCGGGAGGGGATAAAGGGGAGGGGTCGTGAGTTTTTTTTATATCACCACCCCCGTGAAGCCTGCCAGCACGCCGATGAGGTATCCTCCTACTATTTCTCCTAAGGAGTGTATGCGCAGTAGCATACGACTGGTGCCGAGCACTCCAGCGAGCAGTATGAGCAAACAGAGCCACCACAGCGGATAGAAGCCAAAGATGAGCGAGAAAGCCACTACTGCCCCCGTTGTACCGCCTATCGCCGCCGTATGTATGGATATTTTCCACCAGTGGTTTATTATGGCGCACAGTATCTGCACAATAAGCGCTGCTACCACTATGGAGCGCATGATGTGAGACACGTGTTGCACCTGCATGATATACAGGCACATGAAGTAGCATGCTATCGAAATGACATAGGGTATGTATCGCGCCTCACGCTGCACGAGTTTCAGTACGTGCCATCCTTGATAGTGGCGGTAGAGTCTGATTAGCGTGGTAGGCAAGAGACATGTAAACACCCACACCATCAGCAGCATGTGGAATTTATACCCCCAGTGGAGCATGCTCAGATAGGTAAACGAGAACAACGCCAGCAACCCCATGAGCGGCAGGTAGAATGGTGTGAATACAAGGCTGATATAGCTTGCCACCACAAGTATAAGGCGATTTCTCCTCACTGTCTGATCTGACTTTATTTACTGTTTGATGTTATATCGTATTATTTCTGTTTCCTCTGCTTCCGCTTACCGTCTGAGTGCCGCAACAGGTATGCCCAGTTGCTCACGATACTTTGCCACGGTACGACGCGCTATGGGATAGCCACGCTTTTTAAGTTCTGCCGATAGCTTTATGTCGCTTAGCGGATGCCCCTCGGGCTCGGCATCTATAAGTTCCTGCAACACGTTCTTTATCTCTCGTGTTGACACTTCTTCACCCCCTCCTACATTATAGGCCACAGAGAAGAAATCCTTTGCACGTATCGTGCCCCATGGAAACTCCACGAACTTGGTACTACACACGCGTGACACGGTAGATAGGTCAACGCCTGCTATGTCTGCTACGTCTTTCAATTTCATAGGACGCAGGTCGCTATCGTCGCCTGACAGTATGTATTTGCGTTGTAATTTGATTATGGCGTACATGGTAGCCGTCATTGTGCGCTGCCGCTGCCGTATCGCTTCTATGTATGAGCGTGCGCGGCTAACTTTCTGTTGCGCATAGAGCAGCCCCTCCTTGTCGGTGCGTGTCATTGACTGCGGGTTCTGCCTATAGGCTTCTATCATCTCTTCAAAATCACGCGAGACGTGCAATTCCGGCACTTTGCCATGGTTAAGCGTAAGCTGTATATTCTCATTATCATCGATGGTTATCACAAAGTCTGGTGTAACCTGTTCGGTGCTGCGTCCCATCGTTTCGCTCATGGCTGCGCCAGGACGCGGGTTCAACCGCTGTATCTCATGAAACACTTCTTCTGCCGTAGCACTTCCCATCTGCATTTCCTCAGCGATGCGATGCCAGTGCTTACGCGTAAAATCTTCCCAGTGGTTGCTAACCACCTCATGCATCAGTTTTGTGATGTACGTAGATTTCTTGCGCAGTATCTGTATCTGCAAGCATTGCTGCAGCGATTGCGCACCGATGCCAGGAGGGTCAAAGCCCTGCAAGACGGTGAGCACACGCTCCACTTCGTCCGTACTCACATCGATATATTCATGTATCGCAATATCGTCGCTAAGCGATGCAAGGTCCTTGCGCAACAGTCCGTCACCATCGAGCGAACCAATAAGGTAATCCATGACAAGCTGTTGCCGCTCTGTGAGGTCGTGTTCACCCACCTGCTCGTGCAATGAATCATAGAATGATTCGCTATTTCCCCACACTCGTTCCTCCTTGCGCTCGTCATCAGCCGACTGATTGTTCTGGCGTATATAGTCTGAGGTATCTATGCGGTCATCGCTATCCATGGATTCGAGCACACTGTCGAGTTCATCCCTCCTGTCAGCAGTTTCCTTACTCTCTTGACTATCGGCATAGTCAGCAACGTCTGGATAGTCGGCAGTATCAGAATTTTCATGATATTCGGATATATCGTCAGCATTATCTGACGCCTCCAGCGCCGGATTCTCGTCGATTTCCCCCTGCACGCTTTGCTCAAACTGCGTAAGGGGCATCTCCAGCAAGCGCATCACCATCACTTGCTGAGCATTGAGCGTGTGTATCTGACGCAGTTCCTGCGTCTGCTGTTGCTGTTGTATGTTTACGAGTTCCTGTACCATTTAAGAATAAGTGCAAAGTTAGTAATTTTTTCGCACACTGCAAAATTTTTCGACCTTGCTTATAGAATAAATCACACAATTCCGCTTTAGCGAGCCTTACTTACCGAGGGCGACAAGAAAGCTTATGTAATAAGTAGGATCTCATGCACTAAACCTACGTCATCATGCAATACAAACATTATAAAAATAATTATGCACACCTACTTATGGATATATAAATATAAATAACTATTCCTTATCATTATGCCCCTGCATCCACCCATGTGTTCGTAGCCATCTGCGTGTTCATAGCCTCAATTCTGCTGGCATACGCCACCTACAGGCTCTATGACCTGCCGGTACGTGAATGGCTGAGGCAGAGGTTGTTCCGCCAGTCAGAAAACTGCTGAAGAACGGACCTCACTCTAAGTTTTAAGGTAATTCAGACTGTATCACTGATGACTGAAACAGTTTGTCAAGAGAAAATTATCCCCTCTCGCCCCATAAGGCAAGAAGGGATAATATTTTATATATGGCTGCCCCGCGTTAGGGCGGCATCAGCACAACCGGGTTATTTCACAAGAACTTTCTTTGAGCGTTCTGCGCCAAACTGCACGATGTATATGCCTCCAGGCACGGAATATGTCTCAATGTTGCTCTTACAACGGCCGCTGTAGAGAGTGCGGCCGGCCATATCTGCTATCCTCACATGCAGGTTCTCCGCATTTCTCACTACAATAGCATTGTGCGAGGTTGTGCATGCAGGCTCCGTACCACTCACACCGTCTATCGCATCGGGAGATCCCACTGTGAACGACAGTTGCTGACCATAGTATGTAGCAGAGGCCGTCTTGACGAAAGCCTGCACAATGTACGTTCCGACATCAAGCGTGTTGAGGTCAATGCTGCCCTCCATCGTATCATCAGTGATGACAGTATGCCTTTGTTCTGCATCCGGCAAGATAGTCATCATGCCTTTCGCTGCTGCAGCACTGCCACTGCGCCAGTACTCATAGCCCTGTGAAACCACGTCCTCACTGCCTGCAACGTAATAGCCGCAGAGTACAAGGCGGTTGTTCTCACTGTCCGTACGATACATGGTATAAGGGGTTGCAGGATATATGACAAACTCCAACTCCGTGCGGAAGTCACGCCACTCACCATAGTAATAGACATCTGTACCATCGCTGTTCTTACCATAGCGCACCGCTGTACGGAACTGATACTCCGTGTCGGGGTTGAGCATACCGTTAACAAGAGACACACTGATTGTTCCGTCATCATTCTTGCGTCCCTTGGTAAAGCGCGGGTCGGTAGTCCAATTCTGCTTCGTCTTCCACTGGAAGCCGAACTCCGCGCCGCTGTAGGCATCACACTCTATCGTGCCGTTCAGCGTAGCCGAGCGGTTGGAGATACTTGTGGCAGGACTGGTTATAGTAGTGATGGACTTGGTTCTGAAATAGCCCGTTTTCTCTATGCGCCCTCCTTCTAACGTTTCCACGAAGTAAGTATAACTATACTCCACTCCCGGCCTCAAGCCAGTCAGGCGGATTGCCTCACCTTTAATGAGAGGATAGGTTTCGTCTCTGAAAACGATGCCAGATGCTTTCCACGTAGCCGTACCCACTGTATAGCTGCCCATCGTTACCAATGCACTGGTCTGCTCTGCATTTATCCACCCTGCGTATAATTCGACGGGGTTAGTCCTGAAGCTGATGCTGTTGCTATATGTAGAGCCGTTGACCGTCCATTGCAGATAAACCGTATAACTGGTATTAGGTGACAGACCTGTAAACGTGGCCTTACCATCAGTAAGCGTCTGCCAAGAGCCGTAGTAACCTAAACGATACTGCATATTGCTTATCGTGGCCGTTCCGGCATCATACGTAACATTTACGTTCGCTGATGTTTGAGTGATGTCAGATGTGCCTATCCTCACGTCAACGGAAGGTGTATTAAAATAAGAAGTATGGTAATACTCTTTTCCATCAGGGGTCTTGGCCACCGCTGCAAATCCGTAAAAACTACCAGCAAGAAGTCCGGTCAATTCTGCGCTGACAACGCCGTTATCGACAGTACCTTCTACCATGATGGCATCATTATCTCTTTCTGAAACCCATTCTACATTTTTTTTTATACTTAAAATAGTACGTCAATCCCGTCACTTCAGACGGCTCGATGTCTGCCTGCACTACAGCGGAAGTCTGGGTGACATTGCTCAGCCTCACGTTGGTTAAGAATCCCAAGGTGTTGAAGTACAGTACTTCGCTGTAAACCATATCGCCGCCTGCCGCCTGCACGTATGTGCGAGCCTCATAGCTGGTGTTATACTCAAGGTTCTCCTTTTTTAAGAAGAATGTTTCCTCGTCACCCAGGTTTTCCATGCTCTCCCATTCTGAGCTCCAGTCCTTCCTGAATTGTATGCCCTGCGCATAGACGATGGCATCGCCGACTATCACCTTGCCCTGCACCTTAGCCGAAGTCTGTGTGACGCTTGTCAGCGTGGGTTTCAGTGCCTGAACTGCCTCGGTAGTGAATGATGCTATGTCGCTATATACGGTGTCGCAGTCTTGCGCCTGTATAAAAGTACGCCATTCAAACTCTGTTGCCGGTCGCAGATTGCGGATGTTTGCCGTAAGTTTATTGCCATCAACGGTAGCCGTCACCTCAGACCAACGAGTACCCGCAGCATTTCTGTACTGTATGCCCTTGGCAGCAATCGTCGCATCGCCTCCGTCGAAACTGCCGTTTAGCGTAGCGGATGCCTGCATCAGATTGGTAACGCTGTCAGTTTTGACACTTACATCTTTTGTTGTGAATGATATAATTTCAGACTGCTCTGACGGCCAACGTTTCTCCAATGGACTGTCAAAAGTTGGTTTCATGTAAGAATACAAACCATACGTAGTGTTGGGCTTCAGACCTTCTGCAATCTGCGACAAAGTATTGCCATCAGGCTGAACAACGTATTTTTGCAATTCTTTATTTGCATATTCTGTGTTCTTTACTTCAAGGTTCCTCACATATGCAGAATAATTAGAAGAATAATAAGACTCCCACTTGAGCGTATGGGTTCCCGCTGCCAGTGTTCTGGTCACAGTGGTATAGGATGTGTTAGTCAAATTAGTTTGTACCCCATCCACATAGAAATTGATTCTTCCACCTGACACCTTATACTCAAATGAGATGGTGGTAGACTTACTTAGCGTGAATGTCGTGCTAAAACTCTTGTTGTCTGATTTTGTTGCGTTATAAACATACCCGGATGAGCTTGAATACCAATAACCTGTACTACTTAATGTAACGGGTATGTTGTCAGACTCCGCTGTAAGCAAGGCATTTTCAAAAGAGGTACGGCCACGAGAAAGCAACACAAACCCCGTCTCGACCTCAGCATCACCGGGATTGACATTTCCCGTAATCGTGGCTGTGGCCTGGGTAGTTGTTGCTGTTGGTGTGCCAATACTAATATCTGTGGTCTCAAACTGCTTGATGTCACTATAGATAGTTCTTAATGCATAACCGCCATTTAACATGCGAATTTCAGATTTGATCTTGGAGTATGCGCGGAAAAGATACTGCTGCGATGGATAGAGTGTAGTGAGTTGTATCGAACTGCCTGTAGCCGGAGCATCTATCCACGCACCGGCAGTGGTGTTCTGCACGTTCAGGTTCTTTACGCGACCGATACCCAGTCCTGTGTTCTCCGCAGAGGAGCGGCTGTATGCCCATTTCAGGGTATGACTGCCCGCACTGAGCGAATACTTGACTGTGGCGAAATCTGTCACACCTGTAATTGACTTCACCGCAGTGCCATCAACATAGAACTGCAACATACCGATGTTTTCCTCTGAATTTACCTGCCAGTCAAACGAGATTGTTGTTTCCTCGGTCAGCGTGACAGTGGTTGAGAACTCGGCATTAAGGGTAGATGCACTGCTTGTGGGACTTTCCACCCATTTTTGTTTAGCCACATAATTCCACGACGTGCTGCCCTGAGTAATGGTGAGAGGATCGCAGGTGGCAGTGGCCAGATACTTGAAGAAATCACCGACACTCGGAATAGTGCCATACTTGTACTGGAAACCGTTCTCCGTGCTTCCGTCAGCAAACGCGGCTTGCAGCGTCACCCTCGTCTGTGTAGCGTCGGTGGGCTGCTGTGTGGTTACGGAACTGTCAGCACTGACCTTTGAGGCCGGCAACAGCACCAACAATACTGCCGTTAAGAATTGGATAATGTGCTTCATGCTATCATCTCCTGTTTTTATCTCCCGCAGGCTCCCCGAAACAGGAATTATACGTAACTATATGAAACAGAAAAGACGTGGGTGCCAGTACCTCTACTTATCCCATCCACGAGGCTCTGGTAAACCCACATCACAAGGATAAGCAACCAGTCAGCCCACGCCGATGAGATTTTTATAAAAGGATACGCTCACAACAACCCACAGTATAATATAATGCGCATACACGCACTATTAAACCGCAAACTGTGAGCAACCATGTATAAAATCACCCACGCAGACGTTCCCGTTGCGCTATCTTCACGTGATGTTTGAAAATTTACCAGATTTTCGTGAACTGAAGATAAGCGTCAAGTAAACGCCTTTCCTTGATGCCCTGACAGCCATGCCTGCACGAGTACACACCGTGAGAAACATCAATACAATATGTCTTGAGACCAAGAGGTCTCACTTGACGGAGTACGTCCGCCCACCCGCCAGTCCCTTTGACAGACTGACTGGCTTTCAGTTGCAAAGATAAGGTTTTTATTTTATTGCGCCAAACTTTTGAGGATATTTTTTACTGAAAAAATGATGTTGGCGCACACAAGAATCTTATCTACATAAAAAAGGTGTGAACCCGTTGGTTGGATTCACACCTTATCATATTCTGCAGCTATTCCACTCTTCTTGTGCCGTTGCACTGCGGATAGGCGGAGCAACTCCAGAACTCCTTGCCGGAGTTGATGCCTTTGCGCGCCATTCTTTTTATCATTGGTTTGCCGCACTGCGGACATTGTGGGGCGGCATCCTGTCTGCTCTTGTCTGCACGATATGCCAGACGCTCCTGCGTCAGTGCCTCGGTGAAGCCGCCTTCCTCGCGGAACGTTGCGAGCAGACGCTCTATCTGTTTGTTGAGCATAAGGGTGAGGCGATTGCATAATACGAGGATGCAGTTTGCCACGGTGATGCTGTCGTCTGACTGCAGCCAGGCGTCGAAGAGGTGTTTCTGCCTTAGGATGTGTATACTGCTCTGGTGCTGCACGTCATCCTGATACAATGGTTTTTCAAGTCGCACTGCGGATACCTGTATGTATTCCTGTGAATGAACCGACCATGGCACTTGTTCTTGTCGCATGAGCCAGTTGAGGAAATCGTTTGACAGTTCGGCGAGTGTGGCTCTGGCAACGTCGGTAAGTCGCATCTCTGTCTCCTTTGAGGTGGAGTGTCTTGAGTTACCCTCTGCGATGTTTGCCGGAGCAGAGCGCGCTGCCTGCGTCATCTGGTCATACTGTCTGCCGCATGGATCATTGCTTCGGTTAAGGAACTTGTGGCAGAAGTCCTGCGTGGCAAGCTGGATGACGTTGGCGAGAACCCATGTGTCAAGCCAATAGTAGCCGAAGCGCTTTATTTCCATTGGTGTTTCATTTTTTAGGGGTTATTTCAATATTTCGTTATATCGATATATCGTTATAACGAATTAATCTTGATATTATGAAATAACGATATAACGTTATTACGAAGAAGCTCGTTATTACGTTATATCGTTATATCGTTATTACGCTGTTTCGTTATTTCGTTATAACGTTATTTCGTTATAACGATTCTGCAGCTTTCTCCTCTGCGAGTCGGTTCTCTATCTTCTTGCCGTGAGTGAGGTAAGCTACCGGGGCGGCGATGAAGATTGATGACAGTGTACCGAATACTACGCCCAGAATCATTGCGAATGAGAATGAGCGGATGGAGTCGCCACCGAGGAAGAAGATACACAGCAGCACGATCAATGTTGATACAGAGGTGTTGACAGTACGCGCCAGGGTCTGGTTGATTGATGTGTTGAAGGTGGTCTGTGTGTCCCACTTCGGATGTAGCTTGAGGTTCTCACGGATACGGTCGAATACCACCACCTTATCGTTGATAGAGTAACCTATCACGGTCAGGATGGCACCGATGAAGGTCTGGTCTATCTCGAGTGAGAATGGCATCCAGCCCCAGCAGAGTGAGTAGATGCCGAGCACTACGATGGTATCTACTGCCAGTGCGCAGGTAGAACCTACTGAGAAGGCTACGTTGCGGAAACGTACCATAATATATATAAAGATAGCTACGAGTGCGAGCAGCACGCTGATGATAGCGCCGTAGGTGATGTCCTTAGCCACTGAAGGACCTACCTTCTGTGAGCTGATGATTGAACCACCCTCACGAATGTCTGGGTTCTTGAATGCGTTGACATCCTTCTGGTTTACCACGCCCTCCTTCTTCAGTGCGTTGTAGAGGATTGTCTCTGCCTCGTCATCGACGTTAGGATCGTTAGACTCTATCTTGTAGTTGGTAGAGATACGTACGGTCTTGTTGTCGGTACCCAGTGCGATAACTGATGTGTTGAAGCCCTCGAATGCCTTAGCCACTGTACCGCGCACCTCCTCAGGCTGCACAGCCTTGTCGAATGCTACCACGTAGTTACGTCCGCCGGTGAAGTCGATAGACTGTGAAAGTCCGCGTACCACGAAGCTGGCGATGAATACTACTATTGCTATGCCTACCACGCAGAAGGTCTTCTTGTAGAGTGACATGAACTTCACGTCGGTGTTCTGCAAGAGGTTCTTTGAGAAACGTGTAGTGAAGGTCTCGTTCAGCCACTTGTCCTTGGCGAAGCGGTTCTCGTAAACCAGACGTGTGAGGAATACTGCTGTGAAGAATGAGCAGATGATACCGATGATCCATGTTGTGGCGAAGCCGCGGATAGGACCTGTACCGAAGACATAGAGGATTACACCTGTGATGATAGATGTGAGGTTGGAGTCGAAGATAGCTGAAAATGCGTTCTCATAACCCTTCTGCAGTGCCTGCTTGATACCGAGTCCGCCCTTCATCTCCTCCTTGATACGCTCGTAGATAAGCACGTTGGCATCCACCGCCGTACCGAGCGAGAGCACCATACCTGCGATACCTGACATTGTCAGGGCTGCCTGGAACGAGGTGAGGATACCAAGGGTGAAGAAGAGGTTAACGATAAGTGCGCAGTTGGCCATCATGCCCGGCTTGAAATCGTACATGCAAACCATGTAGAGCATGAGCAGCACGAAAGCGATGACCATTGACACGATGCCCTGCTGGATAGACTGTGCACCGAGTGTAGGACCTACAACCTCCTCCTGTACGATACGTGCAGGTGCTGGCATACGACCAGACTTAAGGGTGTTGGCAAGGTCTTTTGTATCCTCGATGGTGAAGTTACCAGATATCTGTGAGTTACCGCCAGTGATCTCACCGTTTACACGTGGAGCAGAGTAAACTACGCCGTCGAGTACTATAGCGATGGCCTTGCCTACGTTCTGCTTGGTGAGCTGAGCCCAGAGGCGAGCACCCTCGTTGTTCATTGACATTGATACGCATGGACGACCGAAGTTATCGAACTCATCCTTTGCGTCGGTGATAACGTCACCCTCCAATGGAGCACGACCACTGGTAGAGGTAACCTTCAGGGCGTGGAGCTCAAAGATGTTCTTTGTGCCCTCAACAGCCTTAGCAGACCACAGGAGCTTAACGTCAGAAGGGATAACCTTCTGTGCCTCCTCACCATAGATGAGCTTGTTGATTTCTGCGGTGTCACGCTCATGAGCATAACCAACGGTAGAGAGAGCCTGTCCCTGTACGGGCTGGAAGATAGCGAACAGAGGGTTCTGCTTCTTAGCTGCTGCAAGCTGCGCGTCGCTGTTCTTAGCAGCCTTGTCGGCAGCCTTGGCACCAGCATCAGTATTGTCTTTCTTCAGCACGAACTTGCTTGAAGCCTCCTTCTTAGCAGTGTCGGCAGCAGCAACCTCCTTGGCAGACGCCGTCTTGATGGTATCAACCTTAGCGGTGTCAGCCTTGCCAGAAGCGATGTTAGCCAGACGTGTGTTGAGCTGTGAGAGGTAAGGCATAACCTCGTTGGCGTTGTATGTCTCCCAGAACTCAAGGTTTGCAGAACCCTGGAGCAGCTTACGTACGCGCTCAGGCTCTTTGACGCCAGGCATCTCGACCATGAGGCGGCCTTCCTGACCCTCGAGTTTCTGTATGTTAGGCTGAACAACGCCGAACTTATCGATACGGTTACGTACTACGTTGTAAGAGTTGTCGATGGCGCTCTGCACCTCAGCGCGCAGTGCAGCCTCAACCTCAGCGTCAGTGCTCTGGGTAGAAACCTTACCCTTCAGCTGCTGAGTGGCGAAGATCTCAGCCAGGCGGTGACCTGGAGCATTCTTCTTGTAGGCGTTGATGAAGAGAGTGATGAAGTCCTTCTGACTTGACTCCTCTTCCTTCTTAGCCTCAGCCATAGACTTCTGGTAGGCAGCGTCAGTCTTGTGGTCGGCAAGCACGTCAACAACGTCAGGCACGCTGATCTCAAGAATAACGTTCATACCACCCTTCAGGTCCAGACCCAGACCGATCTGAGTCTCCAGACACTGCTGATAAGAATAGACACCGAGATACTTCACGGAGTCCTTGTAGTTCTGAGCGGCGATAGGGTCGCTCATCTTGGCCGCCTGCTTGTCATAGTAGCTTGTAGCTGCTGAGAACGACAAGTAGAAGATACTTGCCAGTGTCAGCAACACGGCGGTCACAATAACAATTCCTTTGTTTTGCATTTTTTTGTTTAGTGATTATTTTTATTTGTTTCTGTTTTCTTCTTTATTATACGCACGCACGTACAGTCGTATGTACGCACTACGGCACTATAGCGTGCAAAGTTAATAAAAATCCTTGAATTACGGAAACTTTCACGGCATATTCTCACATATTTTAACTTTTCACGCTTCCCAATAAAGTCCTTTATCGTTCTGACAGAGAAATAAAACATCGCAAAACAGGTCTTGCCAATGAGTACCACGCTATCGAGTGTGCTATCTCATCCCTGACGGTAGCAATGGGAAAGAATATACCGAGGTCCGTTTGATTGACGATGCACTGATGGATAAACTTCTTGAAGGTCGTAACGACTTATACGCCGAATACTATTCAGAGGAAAAAGAATCAAAACGTAATTTGGCCACACGTGTGTTGCCAATCCTAAAGAAAGCAGGCCTGTTTGACATAGAAACAAGATAATAGCGGAGAATGGCAATGTGATATTTTTCACGCATTTCTTGGTAGTTTAAGGGAAACTTAGTAACTTTGCACTCAAAGGATTGGTAACATAAAAATACAGAGATATTATGACGGCACAACAACTGAATGCGGAAATGCTCCGCAATATGAGTATCATAGCAGAGGATGAGAGTCTGCTCAAGCGCGTTGCGAAGTATCTTCGCAAGGTAGTGGCAGAAAAGGCTGCCGACCCTACACTCATGTCGAAAGAGGAGTTTTATGCAAGCCTCGAGCGTGGTATGGATGAGTACAAACAAGGTAAATGCGTTAGACTTCAGCCAAATGAAACTGTGTCTGAAATGTTAAGAAGAACAGGGCTATGACATATAATATTGAATTTACGACAGAAGCCCGTATTGGTTTGGCAAAACTTGAGCGCAGCGAACCCAAAGCCTTTGCAAAAGCGGTTGGTTTTATAGAGGAGCTGAAGACTCATCCTAAGACCGGAACAGGGCATCCGGAACCATTGAAAGGCGCCCCCTTGGGACGATGGAGTCGACAGATAACAAAGAAGCACCGCCTTGTATATCAGATTATGGATGAAGAAATCATTGTTCTGATACTTAGATCATACGGTCATTATAATGACAAATAATCATTTTGAGATATTTATTATCGCCTTCGGCGAGAAATCGTTCAAATCTACTCAAATCGCTCAATAATGAAAGATTTGAAAATATTTGATAGATTAATTATATGATAAATGGTGTTGTTATTTGTCAGGAATTTCTACCACAGGAACAGTCTTCTCACTGTTATTTTTTGTTTCATAAGTATATGTATCAACAATATTCAGAACTCCATTGTGTCCCGTATTTATTATAAGGTCATCATAGTACATTAATCCGGGTTTAGGTAAAAGCTTCACTACGGGACCATTAAACCAATTATTGTTTTCTCCTGGTTTATTTGCATATGCCAAAGCACTTCCGTCCCACAGAACTTGTAATACCTTTACTGCACTTGTCTCAATCACCTGCGAAGACACAGTCTTTTTGGTCACATAAATTGTTACAGTATCCCCTGCTAGGATACCAACCATGCACTTTTGACCATTTCTTTTGGTTTCGATAAAACCCGCATTTTCAAGTTTTTTCGTTATTTCTCGTTTTGAACCTTTCATATGCACTTCAACAACGGTTTTATCTTCTTGTGCTTGAATGCTAATACAACATAGCAACATCACGAATATAAGTGCTTTTTTCATATCAATTTATGTAATTAATGATGTTATGCTGCAAAGATAATTATAATATTTTAATTAGCAAAATAAAAATAGAATAAACAGCCATATTACTTTGTGTTTTGAAAGAAATATGACTGTTTATCTATATCATTAGTTAAATAAACTACTTTACCTCCCAGATGTCGTTGGTCTCGAGGAGCTCTGCGAAGTTGTGGTACTTCTTGGCGGCCTTTACCTCCTCAATCTGTGCTGTTACGCAGTCGTCGTAGGTAGGAGCCTCCACGTCGCGGATTACGCCGAGGGCTACTGGGAAGCCGTCGCCGTTGCCCATGAGGGCGAGCTTCAGCTGCAGGGTGTTGTCCTCGCAGTGTGCGTCATGCACGAGGATGTCCTTCTCCGTGATGCCGTTCTCACCAATCTTCACAATCTTCAAGCCGAAGCCATCCTGTACGAGTCCGAACTCGCGGTCCTTACCGAAGATGAGCGGTTTGCCGTGCTCTACGTAGATAGCGTTCTCGGCACGTCCGGCATTGTTGTAAACGGCATTGTGGCAACCGTCGTTGAACACTACACAGTTCTGCAATACCTCAGTTACGCTGGCACCCTTGTGGGCGTTGGCAGCCTTCAGCACCTCTACGGTGTGCTTGCCGTCGGTGGCCACGGTACGTGCGAAGAAGTGTCCGCGTGCGCCGAAGCAGAGTTCTGCAGGGCGGAATGGGTCTTCCACTGTTCCGTAAGGGCTTGACTTGCTGACGAAGCCGCGTGGTGAGGTAGGAGAGTACTGTCCCTTTGTCAGACCGTAGATACGGTTGTTGAGCAGTATCATGTTGAGGTTGATGTTACGACGGTTGGCGTGTATGAAGTGGTTACCACCGATAGCGAGTCCGTCGCCGTCACCGCTGATCTGCCATATCGTGAGGTCAGGGTTGGCAATCTTCGCGCCTGTTGCTATGGCAGCGGCACGACCGTGAATGGTGTTCATGCCGTAAGTGGCCATGTAGTGTGGCAGACGGCTTGAACAGCCGATACCAGAGATTACTGCCGTGTTCCAAGGCTCTACGCCTATCTCTGCCATTGCCTTGTGGAGGCTGGCGAGGAAAAAGTGGTCACCGCAACCAGGACACCACCTGGGCTGACCTTTCTTATAATCTTGAGCTGTAAATTCCATATTACTATGATTTTTTACTACTAATTATTTATCTTTTTTACAACGGATTAAAACCGATTATACGGATTTTACGAATTATTTACTGATTTCACGAATTACCAGCTGATTCTCCTTACAACGGATTAAACCGATTATACAGATTTCACGAATTATTTACCGATTTCACGAATTACCAGCTGATTCTCCTTAAAACGGATTAAACCGATTATACGGATTTCACGAATTGAGACTAATTACACGAATTCAACCTACAGGAAATCTTTCGTGAGCGAGTGATATCTCACCGAAGTTAAGCAGGAGAGACAACTTGTAGCCAGCCACCTTGGCATAATTGATAGCCTGTGAGCGGTGTACATCTGTCAGTTCCTTAGCCGCTTTTAGTTCCACTATTATCTTATCATAGCAGATGAAGTCTGGAACGAAAGTACCTTCAAGTGTTGTACCTCTATATGCGGCGTGCAGTGTCACCTCGCGTTCAAAAGGTATGTCCTGGTCTTTCATCTCAATGGTCAAAGCCTCTTGATACACTTTCTCCGTGAACCCTGGGCCTAATTCCCTGTGCACTTTCATCGCCGCACCGATAATCTGATACGTCTCGTGCTTGTATATCAGCCCCGTCTGTTCCATCCGTCCAATTAAAATCAGAGCAATTCTATATTTTAATTTGTGTAATCCGTGTAATCCGTCTTAATCCGTTGTCTGATAAAAACGGTAGTTATGTTGATAATCCGTTGTTTATTTAATTATTCCGTTGAAAGCCTCTACGAGTTCGTTGACTACGAATGGCTGTCCCTTCACCTGGTTGAACTGAGCTGGTACGAAGTTGTCAACCTTCATGCGGAGGTAACCGGCCAGCTGACCCATGTTCTGCTCTGCCACTACCACCTTCTTGTACTTGGTGAGTACCTCAGCGGTGTTCTTTGGCAATGGGTTGAGGTAGCGGAACTGCGCCATGGCAACCTTCTTGCCCTGGGCACGCATCTCATCCATTGCTGCATGGAGGTGTCCGAAGGTAGAGCCGAAGCCTACGATAAGCAGGTCAGCATCATCCTTGTCGCCCAGCACCTCAAGGTCTGGCACCTCTATGTTAGCAATCTTCTGAGCACGCTTGCGTGTCATGAGGTCGTGGTTCTCTGGGTTTGTAGAGATGGCACCCGTCTTGTCGTCCTTCTCCAGTCCGCCCAGTATGTGCTGGAAGCCCTCACGGCCAGGCACAGCCCAGTAGCGTGTGCCGTTCTCGGCGCGCATATAAGGAGTCCACTTGCCCTTCAGCTCCTCAGGAACGTAAGGAGGATTGATGCCGTCCATCTTAGCAAGGTCAGGCAGCAGGAATGCGCTTGAGCCGTTTGCCACGAATGCGTCGGTCATCAGCACTACAGGAGTCATGTGCTCCAGAGCCATCTTGGCTGCGTCGTAGGCTGCATAGAAGCAGTCTGTAGGACTGGTGGCTGCTATCACTGGCATAGGTGACTCACCGTTACGGCCGTAGAGACACTGCAAGAGGTCTGTCTGCTCAGACTTCGTAGGCAGACCCGTTGCCGGACCGCCACGCTGTACGTCGAGCACCACGAGCGGCAGCTCCATGATAACGGCGAGGTTCATAGCCTCACTCTTCAGGCAGATGCCAGGACCTGAGGTAGATGTCACGGCCAGTGCACCGGCGAACGATGCGCCTACTGCTGATGCGCAGCCTGCTATCTCATCCTCACACTGCACTGTGGTAACGCCCAGTGACTTGTGCTTTGACAACTCATGCAGCACGTCGGTAGCAGGAGTGATAGGATAAGAACCGAGGTAGAGCTTCAGGCCGGCCTTCTCGGCAGCGGCGATAAAACCGTATGCGGTAGCCTTGTTACCGGTGATGTCCATGTAACGGCCTGGCTTATTCTCTTTTGACTCAATGCGATATACGTTGGCAGCGCTTGAGTGGGTGTTGTGACCGTAGTCATAGCCTGCCTGTATCACCTTGATGTTTGCCTCTGCTATGGCAGGCTTCTTGGCGAACTTGTCGCGCAGGAAGTTGGCCACCAAGTCGAGGTCGCGGCTGAAGAGCCAGCATACCAGTCCGAGGGCGAACATATTACGACACTTGAGCATAGCCTTGTTGTCCATGCCAGAGTCCTTCAGCGTCTCCTTGACGATGGTCGTCATAGGGCACTGTATCACGCGGTCAGGGTCAATTTTCATCTCGCCGAGGTAGTCCGTTGTCTGGAACTGAGCCTTGTCGAGGTCTGACTGCTGGAAAGAGTCGGTATCGATGATGATGGTAGCGTTCTTCTTTGCATACTTGTACTGTGTCTTCAGGGCAGCGGCGTTCATAGCCACCAGCACGTCACACTCGTCGCCAGGAGTGAATACCTGTCCGGCACCGATGTGTACCTGGAAACCGCTGACACCCGTCAGCGAGCCTTGCGGGGCGCGGATGTCTGCCGGATAGTCTGGGAATGTAGAAATGCTGTTACCTACGGTAGCCGATACCGTAGAGAAGATGTTGCCGGCGAGCTGCATGCCGTCGCCGGAGTCACCTGAGAAGCGCACGACCACCTGGTCGAGCTCTTTGATGTCTAATGCTTCTGCCATAATGTTTATATGATGTATATTATTATGATTGTTATCTTTGCAAATGCGTTATCCTCAACCTTTTGAGGATGCAAAATTACTTAAAAATAACGATATAGCAAAATATTTCAATACAAAAAAGCACGAAAAGTAAGAAGAAAGGCTGTTTTCTTGACATATTGTAATATAAACAGCATTTTTCGTGACGCAAAAACTTAACGGATGTTAAATCATGGAATGGTTCATGAAGTTTTCTAATCCGCTTTTCGTATTATTTCCGTATTACATCATTTCATCAGCAGAGAATATTATTGCCCTGTTGATTGACGGTATTCTATTAGCTTGTTCTGTAAGTCAGCGTATGCATCGGTATACTTATCGCACGACTGCTGATAAAGCAACTGTGCTTCGAGCAGATCAGACATCTTACAGGTACCTGCACGGTAATAGTCACGATGGAGTCGCAGATTCTCTTCAGCCTGTTCTACGCTACGTTGGGCTATCTGTAGTTGCCGATGAGCTTCCTCTACACTATTCCAGGCATTCTGCATACGAATAGTAAGCAGCTGAGCATTGTCGGCAAGTTGAGCCTGTGCTTGTTGGTAGGCTATTTTCTTACGCTTAATGGCATGTGAACCACCCCACCAGTCTGATATCGGCACACTGACGGTGGCTAAGAGCATGGCGAATGAGTGGTTGTCATCCATCAAAGTATGATAGTTGTAGCCTGCTCCAACGGCTACGGCAGGAAGGTTTTTGCCTACCTCCATCTTAAATTGCAGGTTGGTAGCCTCCACTTGCTTGCCAAGCAACTGATACTCGGGCGTACGGAGCAAAGCCTGCTGATGATCTTGCTTCATCGCTACTGGTATCTCTGCAACTGTACGATGGCTGAGTATAAAAGCTGTATCACGCAATCCACAGTACTGGGCAAGCAACAAACGGACAATGCTAATGCCATTCTTAAGTTTCAGTCGTTGACTCTCAACATCATTCTGTCGCAACTGCACCTGTAGCAGGTCATTGCGAAGAATTAGTCCTGCATTGAAAGCCACATCCACATCCTTATGAATATCTGCGAGTAAGGCTTCAACAACTGCTATGGTCTTCATTTTCTCCTGCAGCGAGACGAGCTGCCAGAAATACTGCTCGGTAGTCTTCTCCACTTCGTTCTCCGACAACTGCAGCTGAAGCTGGCTGACATCCTCGCCTACCTTTGCCAGACGATTACCGTTAACAATCTGTCCTCCAACAAAAACGGGTTGCATAGCAGTGATACTGGCGATAGTACCATTCTTCATCATTGATATGCTGATTGGGTTCGCCAAAGCTGCCATAGCCTCAACTGGTAACGAGGTAGCAAGCGATGAAGCCAACGATGATGGTATTACCTCTGAGGGACTGACAGTAGTCTGCATCATACCTTTGTCAGCATTGAACCACAGTCCCGTACCACTGACATTGGGGAAGTATTTTGTAAAAGCCTCCTTACGTTGCTGCCGAGCAGCCTCGACATTAAGGAGTGCATTGCTGATAGCAACATTATTATGGTGGGCAGAATCCTTCAGTTGCTGTAATGTGTATGCGGGCTGAGCTGATGCTACAAAAATGCTACAGACACTGCATACCATGATGGCTATTATCTTTTTCATACAATTATGACTTATACATTATCTACTTAGTACTTACTTTCCAATAAATAACAGGGAGCATAGTTACGACAAGAATAAGCGAACCTATGCCACCTGCAAAGATTGTGACACCTACAGGCATCCAGAACGATGACTGTGCGATAATCATCGGTATCACACCGACTGCCGTGGTGGCTGTAGTAAGAAAGATTGGCACCATGCGGCGCTTACCTGCATCATAGGCGGCTTGTCGGACAGCCTCATTATACCTACTACGATATTCCTTGGGAGCACTCTCTATGTCAATACCACCAGGAGCCGGATGGCAATTCACGAATTCCTTCATCAAATCGTTGGCATGCTCAAAGATAAGAATCTCATTGCGCATAATCATCCCCATCAGGGTGATAAGTCCGAAGATGGAGGTCAGTCCCAAGGCGCGATTCATCAGTCCGAGACCAATGAGCGCACCAGGAATCATCAGTGCAAGGGCAGCCATACAGACGGTAGTGATGCCATACTTCTTGAAATTGAAGAGCAGGAAGAAGAATACTATAATCATAGCTATGCTGATACCCGCAAAAATTTGCGGCAACGCCTCGTCGCCGTACTCTATTTCACCGCCAACCTCACTACGTACACCTTGTGGCAGGTCTATTTCATCGTTCATTATCTTTGCAATACGCTGCTCCACTGGACTGGTATATACACCTTGCGCAAACTGTGCCGTAACGGTAATACAGCGTTCACCAGCACGGTGTATTATGCGACTTTCCGACCATTTAGGACTAACATGAGCCATCTGGCGAAGCGGCACAGTGCTGTTGGACTGACCGAATACTCCGGAAAGCGCACTTACAGGAGTGCTCAAACCCAAATTCTGAATGTCAGAATATGTCATGTCAGTATCATCTTTCACAACAATGGGCAATTCATAGTCACCCTCCCACAACTGACCAATTCGCAGATCGCTCGAAATGGCACTGAGAGCTAAAGCTGCAGTAGTGCGGTTTATACCCAATTGCGCCGAGACTACAGGATCAAACTCCACGTTAATGATAGGATAAGGCTGCATGAAGTCGGTATGTACCCATTCCAATTCCGGCATCAGTCGCATACGTTCCATCAGCCTTTCAGCGGCTACGTGCAACGAATCGAGATTATCGCCATAGAATCGGTACTCCAATTCATTGACGGACATGTAGTCGAGCCGCTTGAACTTAACATAGGCATTAGGGAATGCTTCGCTCAGTCGCGGTTGATACTCGGCAAGTAGTTCCAGTGTCGCCTTATCTGACGTAGTATTCACGATGAGCTGTGCGAAGTTCTTTCCAGCCATCTGCGGCGCATAAGCATCCATGAAGCGTGGCGATGAGCATCCCAGGAAACTCGTGATGCCTGTAATGCGTTCGTCAGCCACGAGGGTATTATAGACGGAGTCAGCTACTGTCTCTGTTTCAGTGAGTCCCTTGCCGTCAGGCAGGAATATCTCTACAGCAAACTGGTCGCGGTCTGCAAATGGAAACAGTCGAACCTTCAATGCAGGAACTATGATTAGCGACAGCAGTATGATGCCAATGCCGCCACCAATAGTCAGCCAAGGATGCAGGAATGTCCAGTCGAGCACACGATCATAAGTACGCTGCACCCATTTGGTGATAGCGTTGCCATCTGTGCTCACCTTGTCAGGCTTAATGATGCGCACCTCAAGAAAAGGTATGACGGTGACAGCCAGGAAGAGTGACACCATGAGGTTAATGGTAATGGTCCAAGGGAAATCCTGCAAGGCATCAAGGAACATACCCGTGAAAGTCAGCAGGAAGGGATAAAATATGGCACTGATACAAATCGTGGCAAGCATCATAGGCATGAAATACTGTCGGGCACTCTCTATGGCAGCCTTGTTCGGTTCGTATCCCTTACCTAGATATTCCAGATACCCGTCAATGACCACTATGCTATTGTCCACAATCATTCCAAGTACCACAATCAGTGCAGCCAGTGTGATGATGTTCAGTTCGATGCCAACAATATACATGATGGCTACCGATATAAACGTGCTCAACGGCACCGTGATGGCTGCCACAATGGCTGAACGTATGGGGAACAGTACCATCATGACCAAAATGATGACAGCCATCGAAATCAGCAGGTCACGCAGGAAAGAAGTTACACTCATGGCTACCACTTTCGGTTTGTCAGCTATACGGGTTATGGTGACATCGTCTGGCAGTTCACTCTCACGAAACTGCTGCAGCACTTTGTCAACCTCCTCACCGTAGAGTACCACGTTATTGCCTTCCGTCATCTCCATTGACAGCAGCACGCAAGAGTGCCCATCCTGTTCTATGCGACTAGCATTGCTATCATACTCACGCACCACTCGTGCCACATCTCGCACTCGTGCCACCTTACCAGTAGTAGGATCACTGAAAATTATCTGGTTGGCTATCTCCTCTACACTGTTTTCCGTTGGTTCTATATGTATGGGCACCTGCTGGTCATCATCGCTGATACTTCCACTCATAGCGGTGATGCCCTGTGCTTGCAGACTGCTGAAGAGCATCTGCTGACCTATACCGTAGGCCTGCAGACGCTGACGATCCACGTAGAGCGTAATCTGTTCCTTCTGCTCACCGTACATCTTCACGTTTGCCACCGACGGAATGCGGCGCAAGCGGTCGGAGAGGTCGTCGCTATATTTCTTCAGCTCACGATAACTACGCTGACTACTCTCGATGGAAATCAGCAGGGCTGAAGTATTGCCGAAGTCATCGTTTACCACGATGGCAAGCACGCCTGCCGGCAACTGCGACTTAAAACTGTTCATTCCATGCTTTATTTTCGACCACACCTCATCTTTGTTATTTACATCGTCATTAAGTTCCACCATGGCGATGCACATACCGTTCTGCGACGTTGTAGTCGTCTTGGCACGCTTCACTTCTCCGTAAGTAAACAGATAGCGTTCCAATGGACGTGCCACCTGCTGTTCCACCTCTTCGCTGGTGGCACCAGGATAGACAGCTACCACTACCCCCTGTCGTATTGTTGCATGTGGAAACTCATCCTTTGGCATCACATACATGCCGTAGATACCCAGCACAAAGAGTATCGTGATGATGAGCAACGTAATACTATAGTGCTCTAATGGCCACATGAGCCATGACATTTTTTCTTTCATAACCATGAACTAAAATACGACTTCCGTTCCCTCACTCAGTTTCTGATACCCCTCGGTAACAATGCGGTCTCCCATCTTTATGCCATCTGTAACCTGCACATAGTTGCCCTCTGTTTGACCGATAGTTACCTTTGCCCTATGGGCTTTCTTTTGCTTATCCACTGTCCATACAAACAGACTTCCGTCAGTGTTTTTCTGCACTGCCGTCACTGGTATAGTCTTGTTGCCTGTGGCTTTTGCCCCATCGGAAATAAAGCGTACGCTTGCCACCATGCCTGGCAATAGTTTCCTGCCATCGTTAGCTATGTGAATCCTGATGTCGTACGTATGGGTGATGACATCTGCTTCCACACCTTTCTCTATCCTGCCACCCTGATAAGTGCCACCGACTGCCTCTACCTTTATACTGGTGGGTGTATTGGCACTGATGCTGCCAATCTCCGCTTCCGGCACTGCCACTTTCACCTTCAACGCCGAAATGTCAAGGATGCTCACTACTGCCTGCGAAGGCAATGCCGTTTCGCCAGTTCCCACCAATTTCTTTCCCACTATGCCGCTCACTGGGGCTGTCAGACGGCAGTCTGCCAAATTCTTCTTTGCCACTTCGAGTTGCGACTTGGCTTGTGCCACCTTACTCTGTATCTCTACCCACTGCACCTCAGGCAGCGAACCATTGTCGTGCAGCATCTTGTAGCGCGCCAGAGCATCGTTTGCCTGCGTCATCTGCGCCTCTGCCCCTGCAAGCAGGTTGCGGGCCTGTGTATCGTCCATTACGGCTATCAGCTGTCCACGGCTTACGCTCTGTCCTTCACTTACCATCATACGCTTGACCACACCCATGCCAGTAAAACTGAGCGCCGTGGCATCACGCTCCTCTATAACTCCAACATACGTCTGGCCATTATCCACCATGCCAGATGATACCACGAGCGTCTGCACTCTCATAGGAGCCTTTACGCCGCTTGCCTTTTTCTCACTGCAACTGCATAGCACAAACAGAGCTATCAGTCCTAAAATACTTTTTTTCATTGTCGATTTTTCTTATTTTGAGTGCAAAAGTAGTGGAAATATCCCTAAATATCGCGTTCAATAGAACATACAATATGTTCTATTTCTCTATCATATGTTAAATGTATCCAAAATTATTCCAAATAGGACATGATATTTCGCGAAAAAAGACTAACTTTGTATCCAAAATCACGTATTTATATGCAACAGGAAGAGATTTCATTACAGACACTAACCACCAACGAAGCTATCCACGTGGGTTATTCTGACAACGATATAGTAATCGTTGACAGCATTCAGCAGTTTGCCACCGTCAGTGATGCACATGTCCAGATGAGTGCCATAGCCATCTGCACCAGCGGACGCGTGCAGGGATGGATAAACGGACATAGTCTGGAACTACAACAAAATCAAGTGGCTGTCATTCCCGCCAACGTCGTAGTCACAAATTTGATGGCGAGCCCCGACTTCAACATTAAAGCATTGTTTTTCACTAACCAGATTCTGCAAGGTTTTCTACGCGAAAAGATAAGTATATGGAATGAGGTTATCTATATTCAGCGGCTTCACGTCATAGAATTGACAGATGATGACATGCGTTTCTACACTTGCTTCTATGACATGCTAAAACTCTGTTTCGAGAAAGACGCAGACTCTCCCTTCCGCTCTGACATAATTCAATCGCTCGTACGCTGCGCTCTGCTGGGACTTTGCGGAGCAATGAAACAGCAACTGTCAGGCGCGAGCCACTTGGCGTCGGGTACAAAGAACAACACTGGCCGCTTTCAGCAGTTTCTCGATTTGCTCCACTCCTGCAAAGTGAAACATCGGCCTGTAGAGGCGTATGCCAATGAACTATGCATATCGCCCAAGTACCTGTCATTTATCTGCAAGAAACAGTCAGGAAAGACTGCCAACGAATGGATTACCGAGCAGGTGACGGAAGACATTCGTTATTACCTTTGCCAGACCGACTTCAGCATAAAGCAGATATGTGAGCGTCTTGGATTCCCAAATACATCTTTCTTCGGTAAATACGTGAAACAGCACTTCGGAGTCACACCCTTACAACTAAGGAATGGTAATTGAAGTTTCGCTTTAACTCAACTTCTTATGTTATGAGGTTGTGAGGTTATAAGGTAAAATATGTATCTTCCTGCAATATGCTTTCTACTCTCACCTTAAAACCTGAAAGCGAAGCGACCTAAAGGCCTGAAAGCCTAACGAAACTGGAGCTTGCGAAAGTTGATATACGTATTTCAAGGTACAAAATTATATAGCCACCTTTAGCTACTTTACACTTACCTTGAAAGGAGTCTGTAAGCATCGTGCATAGCGGTCGAGCTCTTTGATGTCTAATGCTTCTGCCATAATGTTTATATGATGTATATTATTATGATTGTTATCTTTGCAAATGCGTTATCCTCAACCTTTTGCGGATGCAAAATTACTTAAAAATAACGATATAGCAAAATATTTCAATACAAAAAAGCACGAAAAGTAAGAAGAAAGGCTGTTTTCTTGACATATTGTAACATAAACAGCGTTTTTTGTGACGCAAAAACTTAACGGATGTTAGTCTTCTACTTGTAAAACTCGATTATATAACATAGCAAACCAACAGCCCCCACCTATAAAGATACCCCGTGACCGCTATCATGTCATTACTTAACAGATAGCAGTCACGGGATAATTTAGTATATATATATATATATATATATATCCTATATATAAGAACACACCTCAAGTAAGGCATCCCGCAATTATAGTATCTTTATATTATTTTTAGCAGAAAAAGCAAGGAAAAGTTTGCTGTTATGAAGAAAAAAACGTAACTTTGTCTGCTGAAACATAACCAACAAACAAATAAACAATGAAAATCACGAAGTATCTATTCATCTTTGTAGCAGCAACCATGATGGCTGCCTGCGGCACCACCAATCATGTTCCGATAACCGGTCGCAAGCAAAATCTGCTGGTAAGCAACGAGCAAGTGCTCAGTCTCAGCAATCAGCAGTATTCCGAATACATGAAATCAGCCAAGGCATCCACCGACGCTGCCAACACTGCCATGGTGAAACGCGTAGGCCAGAGACTGGCTAATGCCGTAGAGGCGTATCTCACTGCCAACGGTCTGGCTAACGAGGTGAAGGAATATGCATGGGAGTTTAATCTGGTACAGAACACCGAGGTCAACGCCTTCTGTATGCCAGGCGGCAAGATTGTGGTATATGAAGGCATACTGCCCGTAACTCAAAACGAGGCCTCGCTTGCCGTAGTGCTGGGACACGAGATTGCCCATGCCGTGGCAAAGCACTCTGCCGAGCGCATCAGCAATGCCTACAAACAGCAGTATGGCATGCAGATATTGAGCGGCGTGGCACAGGCTGCAGGCGTCGGCTACACTACGCAGCAGCTCGGTTCGGTAGTGCTCGGACTTGGTTCGCAGGTATGGTCATCAGGTTTCTCACGCAGTCAGGAGAGCGAGGCTGACCACATCGGACTGATATTTGCCGCCATGGCTGGCTACGACCCTGAGGTGGCAGTGAGTTTCTGGCAGCGCATGGCTGCACAGGGCAGCGGCAAAACCTCTATCTTCAGCGACCACCCCTCTGACGAGAAGCGCATAAAGCAGATACAGCAGTGGATGCCTGAGGCCAAGAACTACTACAAGCCTATGGCTACTACCACCACAAGTACTACCAATAAGACCACTACTACGAAGAAGACCACAAAGAAGAAATAACACGGCGCGTAACCCTCTTACGCTATGTACGTTACAATCGCTATCTGATTATACAGTAATCGCTATCACATTACAGTATAATCAGATAGCGATTGTTGTGTAATATGATAGCGATTGTTTTTCAGTCAGAATGACCCTACAAAATCAGTCTGCAGTTTCAGCCTTCATGCTGTAAAGCTTTGCCACCAGCGCACCACTGATATTGTGCCATACGCTGAACACTGCCCCGGGTATCGTAGCCATGGGATACATGGCGAAATGCAGATTGGCGAGTGACGATGCCAGTCCGCTGTTCTGCATTCCCACCTCTATGCTTATCGCAGTGCGCTTCTTATGGCTGAGCCTGAGCAGGCGACCTACGGCGTAGCCCAGTGCCAGTCCGCAGAGGTTATGGAGCATCACGACCACAATCACGAGCAGTCCGGCGGTCAACAGGCGGTCAGCATTATGGCTCACGACAATCACTACCGCTAAGGCAATTACCAGCGATGAGAACGCCGGCAGATATGGAGAGACTCTGGAGGTAAGTTTTGGCAGGTAGTGCTGCATCAGAAATCCTGTCACTATGGGCGCTATCACCACATAGACTATGCTCAGCAGCATACCCACGGTATCCACGTTGACAAACGTTCCGGCCATGACCCATACGAGCAGGGGCGTAAGCAGCGGTGCGAGTACGGTGCTCATGGCTGTCATTCCCACGCTCAGGGCAAGGTCGCCCTTTGCCAGATAGGTAATGACGTTTGATGCCGTGCCTCCCGGACAGCATCCTACGAGCAGCACACCCAGTGCCAGTTCGGGCGGCAGCGAGAAGGTTTTTGCCAGCAGCCATGCCAACGTAGGCATAATGCTGAACTGTGCCGCGCAGCCTACCAGTATATCCTTCGGACGGCTCAGAACCACGCGGAAGTCCTGTGGGCTGAGCGTCATTCCCATGCCAAACATGATAACACCCAACAGTGGGTTGATAGTCCACGTGTCAATCCACACAAACCACTCAGGCATAACCATCGACACAACGGCTGCCAGCAATACCAGCGCACCCATCCAGCGCGCTATGAAATCACATATTTTCTTCATCTCTATATACCTTTTCCGTGGCAAAGTTACAAAAAAACTGCGTAAACTGCAAACCTCCACAGCGGTATTTGTATCTTACGGCATTTATTTTACTCGTAACTATTCAGTTCATCTGGCTGCCTTTTGTAGTTAAGTAGTGTTAAACCATATACTATTCAATGACCGTGAGGCAAAGAGAATGGCGGCAATAACATCTGCCGTCAAGGTCAACAACATGCAGCGTGAGGCTATGCACTCGGCAATGACACGGCGAGGGGATGCGCTTGATGCAACAGAAAGGACTGGAAGCAATGCGAGAGAGGTGGCCTTTCGCAAGTATGAGATAGAGAAGAGGTGTCATGAGGAAATCGTCAGTCAGCTGTCCGACAAGCAGATTGCAGAGTACTGCGAAAACACCTTCGCACCGGAAGTAACGGCAAAGACCGACTACCGTATGTCGTTGCTTACGGAGGTTGACAATGAATACACCGATGCGGAACTGCAGAAAATCCGCAATGACATCTACAACTACCTGATGCTTGAGAAGATTGTGTATTACAAGTATAAGTATGATTTCGCCAAGCAGAAGGAAAACATCGGTCGTCTGAAAGCCATACAGCCCGCTGCTATGAAGGCAGCCGTGAACAATGAAAAGCAGAAGTCGTACAACAAAGTATCGGCTGGTCGCGTACAGTGGAGACAAAGGAAAGCGAGGTGAGGCATGAGGCATTTGCTATGTACGATATTCATAATTACTGCCGCGGTGGTAACAGCCAAGGCAGAGCCACTTGAATGTGACACCGTTGACGAAGCTGCACTGATGCACCTTGCATACCAGCATCGCTATGGAGTGATGAAAGAAGTCAACCCAAAGAAATCCGCAGCAATCTACGCAAGGCTTGCAAAGCGTGGCAATGTGAAGGCGATGAACCAACTGGGAATGATGTATCTCAATGGCGATGGAGTAGAACAAGACTACAACAAGGCACGACGCCTGTTCGGCAATGCTGCCAAGGGGGGCGACAACCATGCAAAGTGCAACCTTGCATTGATGTATCAGAAAGGTATGGGAGTGCCACTGGACTATGGCAAGTCCTTCGCCTTGTATATGTCGGCAGCAGAAGCCGGAAGTGCAAAGGGATTATATGGCGCAGGCTATCATCTGTATAAGGGTCTCGGAGTAAACCAGAACTACGCAAAAGCTATAAGTTTGCTGGAGAAAGGCTCAGCAAAGGGACATTCCGGCTGCGACCTCCTGCTTGCCTCTTACTATGCCAACGGCTACGGCGGTGATGCTGACGCTGAGAGGGCGGAGCAACACTACCGCCACGCATCGCGACGAGGGAATTCCTGGACGGTGGACGTGACAAAGCTGGGAGTCGTCGATTCCATACAGAAGCGCAGGGAGCACCGTGGAAAATGGAAACACGTGCGCAACAAGACCATTCCAGCGAAAGGCATGCGCCACGTCAATGGCTCTGCCAAAGCAGACAGCATAGCAGGGCGATGGACTGGCACTGCATACACATACGATTGGTCGCGCACTGAGATACTCAGCGAGGAGGACATTACGCTGGATATGAAAGCCGATGGTGACAGCATAATGGTCAGCTGGTACAAAGGCGACTCTCTGTGTACGGATGGTACGCTGGCAAAGCATGACGACAAGTATATACTCACCCATGCCAGCACCGAGCAGCGTGAGCGGCCGTGGCTATTGACAGCGGCAAAGTTTGACTGCAATGCTAATGAGTTGTATGCTGCATTGCGTACTTTCTGCTTGGACACGAAGGAGAAGCGACTGCCAGTATTTGCTGTGCTTGAGCGTGAGAAGTCAGCAACGAGCGGCAACCATCAGCAGACATTCACGATAGAAAGCGCATCCGCTGCAAACGGCATCGTGACAGTTTGCGTTGACGCTGCAACGGACATGGAGGTGAAGGCTGAGCTGTGCTCTGTTACGGGTATGCCGGTGCGACAGCTCGGAACGAAAGATCTGACAGCAGGACACAATAAAATAGAACTCCCTGCGTTATCATTAAAGAAAGGTGTGTATGCCATAAGGCTCACCCATAAAGGCGAGAGACACTCGAAGACCGTAACTGTCCTTGAGCCATGAAAAGGACAGTGAAAACACTCGCGGTGATACTCCTCACAGCGTTCTCATACACGATGCCGACACAAGCCTGCTGGTGGAACTCTTACGATGACTGGTTCGATTTCGATGATGACAGTGGCTATGACGATTACAGTTACGACTATTATGATGACTACAGCGGGTTCGATGACTACACGTGGGACATAACCCTCGACGAAGTGGAGGTAACTGGCAGCTCCTCCAACGACAGTTTCTGGGATATGGGTGTATATATTGAGCGAGACATCGGCATGGATGACAGTGGGGCATACTCCTACGATAGTGGTTCGCAGCAGTCATCGGATTCATCACCAAGTGGCGATACGGGAGGGAATAACGGACCAAGTTTCGGTAATTATTCAAATTCTTCGAATAGTGTGACAGTAGGCTGGCCGCCGTGTGATATGAAGGCCTGGTCACGTATAACGACAACCCAATTAAAGAATTTGGGAACAGTTCATCCTGTCCCTAACCTCCCCAGGGAATTTTTGGTACAACAATTCAAGTATGAATGTGTGGCAAATTCAATCGCTGTAGTTGCAGGAATTGTTGATGGCACTTCACCAGAGGATACAAGAAAAGCGATAAGAGATATAGCGAAAGACGCACATATCAACCTTAGTCGTGCAGGTATTACTGTTGGAGAAGTTACCTCTCTGTTACGTGACTATTGTGCAATTACAGAGGGCAATAAATTTAACAGAAGCGTAGTAGAGAATTATATGGAGTCCACCCACAAGCCAGTATTGGCAGTAACAGAAGTGTTGGACGACAAAGGTAATTATCTCGGAGCTCACATGGTTCCCATCGTTGACTACGACTCTAATTATTATTATGGTGCTGCTGGAGATGGTAAAGTGGCAGTAATCCCTAAATATGATTTTGAAGTAAAGAATGGGGCAGGTGAGATGAAATACAGAATATTTTTATACAATGGAAAAAAATACGTCAACAAATGAAAAAACTTATTATAATTATTTCTATTATATTTTGTTCTAATCTGTGTAAGTCTCAAGTCCATTTGTCACAACTAAGTGGAACTACATGGAGGATAATAGAGCCAGTTGCAGAAGATGAACTTACTACGTGGAAAATTACCAGCACGCAAATAATAGAAAAGAGTTGTTATAGTTCAGATAATAGTACATATGAATTTACAGATTATTACTATCTATCAGATATTAGACCTACACCATTTTATTCTAATGATGTCACTCAGGTAAAGTTTGATCAGACAAAGGTTGGTAAAAGTTTATCAGGTAATTATCTTGTTATTTACATAGATAAGAGAAAGAGAATAGATTGGTACACAATTACTTCTTTTGACCTACAGAGTGGTGATATGTATCTTCTACGCGAAGCGGTAGAAGATGAATGTCCCAGCCAAGATGTGACGCTACACCTGAAGTTGATATCAGCGCCTGCATCGAATTCTACAACGAATCGCGGAAATTCATTTTCGAACACCAGAGGTCAGAGAAATTCGGCAGGAATAATTGGAAATTCATCGCAACAGAACAATTCCACCACTACAGGTGGAAGCAGAGGCAGAAGATAAATAGTATCAAGATTTGAAACGAAGGTTTAACTTAATGAAGTTAAGCCTTCGTTTCTAAATCCAATACTTAGCTACATTCGCTGAATAATCGTTTCTCGGAACATCTGTGAAAATCCGTACTATCTGTGGAAAACGAAGATACAACGGATTAAGGCGGATTACACGGATTTCTCGAATTAAAACTCTATAATTCTTAAATTCGGGACAAAGAATATTCAACTACCACGGATTCTTGCTTTGGCAAGCGTCATCCTCCAGGTGCCGTGCATCTCTGATTGCAGGGATTTTTTCTTTAACGGATTAAGACGGATTAAACCAATTATATCTGTGCTATCTGTGAGAAATACCTGACAACTCGTTTTTAATGAATACTGCAAGGTAGATTTGCATAGACATTCTTTTATTAAGGAAAAAGTTAAAACATTATAAATATCAACACTTGTTTACTCAAATATTATTGATATTTTGTAACTTTGCGGCAGAAAATAAAAAGAGAACGCACGACGAACAGACATTTCGTTTATGGATATTTGGCAGGAAAAGATAACCTCATAGACCGTACAGATGAGCACTGTCAGCTGAAAACTTTTCTTGGCAATGGCATCAACGTGATGCTATCACTCCGCAGATGGTGGAAATCGTCGTTCGTGAAGGCCACGACAGGGATACCGCTTCGTCGATTCGGTGTTCCGTATATGGATTAAAGAGAAAATATTATAAGCATTGAAGGAATTTGTAATATCCGAAGCACGTGCCGAAACGGCTGTGCTCGTAGGACTGATAACGCCTCAGCAGGACGAGGCTAAGACAAAAGAGTATCTTGACGAACTGGAGTTTCTGGCCGATACGGCCGGTGCCGTGACCGTGAAGCGTTTCACGCAAAGGGTCAACGGACCAAGCAGCGTGACTTATGTTGGCAGCGGAAAACTACAGGAGATTCGCCAATATATCGAGGAGCAAGAGAAGATATACGATGACTGGCGCGACGACGAGCAGGAAATGCTGCGCTACGAGATGGAAGGACTGACACCGCCGCAGCCCGTGGGCATGGTAATCTTCGATGATGAACTTTCGGCTAAGCAGATGCGCAATATCGAGGCGGAGCTGAAGGTGAAAATCCTCGACCGTACGAGCCTCATACTCGACATCTTTGCCATGCGTGCGCAAACTGCCAACGCTAAGACGCAGGTAGAACTGGCGCAATATCGCTATATGCTGCCGCGATTGCAGCGTCTGTGGACGCACCTTGAGCGTCAGGGTGGCGGCTCCGGCAGCGGTGGTGGCAAGGGTTCGGTAGGATTACGCGGCCCAGGCGAGACGCAGCTTGAGATGGACCGACGCATAATCCTCAACCGAATGTCGCTGCTCAAGGAGAGATTGGCAGAGATTGACAAGCAGAAGACTACGCAAAGGAAAAACCGTGGCCGACTGATTCGCGTGGCTCTGGTGGGCTATACCAACGTGGGTAAGTCAACGATAATGAATATGCTGGCCAAGAGCGAGGTGTTTGCAGAGAACAAACTCTTTGCCACGCTCGACACTACGGTGCGCAAGGTGGTCATAGAGAACCTGCCATTCCTCTTGGCTGACACCGTAGGCTTTATAAGGAAACTGCCTACCGACCTCGTCGATTCCTTTAAGTCAACGCTCGACGAGACGCGCGAGGCCGACCTGTTGCTACACGTCGTGGATATCTCTCATCCCGATTTCGAGGAACAGATAAAGGTGGTGGAGAAGACATTGGCAGACCTTGGCTGTGCTGACAAGCCTTCTATGATTGTATTCAATAAGATTGATGCCTACACATGGACTGAGAAAGACGAGGATGACCTCACGCCTGTGAAGAAGCATGAGGTGTCACTCGATGACCTGCGACGCACATGGATGGCGCGAATTAGCGAGGATAAGAGCATCAACAATCTGGGATGTATCTTCATTTCGGCTAAGCAAAAGCAGAATATTGAAGAGTTTCGTGACACTATATATAAGAAGGTACGCGAACTCCACGTACAGAAATATCCCTACAACGACTTCCTTTGGTACAACGCTGAGGAATAGTCGCACACCAATCGGCTGCCGCACAGCATAAAAAAAGACAACGCTGGTTTACTCAGTCCTTATCTGATAAACCAGCGTTGTCTGTGTCAGTTATAGTGTTGTCAGCGGTTATTAACCGTCATTTTTATCTTAGCCGACTTCAATCCCGGGCATTCCGCTGTCACAACAGCCTCACCGCCGTCGATGCCAGAGCGCAATATTGCAAGCACTGAACCCTTATAGAGTTGGCGGTGGTCCACCTTGTTGAGCTCATCACTGCGGTTGTCGCCGCTGCTCATGGCAAGAAGCGTAGCCGCCTTGCTGTTCAGTGTGACCTTTACGTCACCCGTAGCTGTCTGCACTCGACGTCCCTTTGCGTCAACTGCATAGATGCGCAGGTGCTGCAAGTCCTGTCCGTCAGCCTTCCAGTTGACATTGTCGGCTTCTATCTTCAGTGCTACGGGCTTACCCGTGGTCTCAATTCTGTGGCGCGCCACGACCTTACCAGCGGTGCGTGCCACTGCCTCGCAGTAGCCTGGCTGGTATTCTATATTCTCCCAACGTATCTGGTTACGCAGCTTTGCCGAACTGCGGTCGTTCTTCTTCACCCCCTGACTCTTGCCATTGACGAAGAGTTCCACTTCATCAGCATTGGTGTATGTGGTGATATCAAAACGCTGTCCTGCCGTGCGGTTCCAGTGGTCGCTCTGTCCATCGTTGCCCGTCTGTACACCATTCCACATCATATCACCCTTTGAATCAGTCACTGCGATATGCACCAGAGGCTCTTCCTCCTTAAAGAACGAGCGCATATAGTAAGCCTTGGGCTTCGGTTCGAGCGCAATGTCAAACACACCCTGCTCCCATCCCTTGGCAGGCCAGCCCTGGCTTTCTCCAAGATAGTCGATGGCACCCCAGTATGCAAGGCCTATCACCTTGTCAAGATTCATGGCATAGTAGTTCTCGCCCATAGCCGAGACAGAGGCTTCTGACTGGTAGAATGTCATCCAAGGGAAGCGACGGCCGTCACCGGGGAAGTACATATAGCGGTAGTTGTAGGCCTGGACATCGGTCTGCATGGCGAGGTCACACGGCAGGGAGTCCGTCTCCCAGTTGCGATAGCGCGGGTGCATTGCCACGGTCACCTTACGCGTTGAGTCATAACGATGCACGAGCGTGCGCATAAGTTTGAACTGTGTCACGCCCCAGTCGTTGAAAGGCTGGTCGTTATACGACTGCAGTTCGTTGCCCATTGACCACATTACCACCGACGGATGGTTGCGGTCGCGCTGTATAAACTCAGCCAACTGCTGCATCCAAAGTTCAGAGAAGTGCTTGCGCCCCGCACCTACGTACTGGTCGTTCCACTTGTCGTAAAGCTCGTCAACGATAAGAATACCCAGTTCGTCACACAGGTCAAGGAATGACTCCGAGTATGGATTATGCGACGTACGTATATGGTTCATACCCCATTCTTTCATCAATCGTATGCGTTTCTCTATTGCTCGCGGATAAGCGGCTGCGCCCAGTGCGCCGAGGGTGTGATGGTTAGCATAGCCTTTCAGCAACACTTTCTTGCCATTTAGTTTCAATCCGTAGTCAGGTCCCAGCTCAATCGTGCGTACACCGAAACGGCTCTGCGTCTCATCTGCCACACTGCCGTCTTCCTTATACAGCGTGACCTTTGCCGTATAGAGGTTCGGATGCTCACAATCCCACAGCTTTGCATCAGTCAACGTAACGGCAGGGAACAGCAGTTCCTGCCCCTGACTGTAGTTACGATTGCGTTTCAGGTCGTGCTCTTCATCGCTTATTACCGTGCCATCGGGTGCGATTATGGTGAGACGCATCTTCACTGAGGATTGCTTCGTGCGACACTGCACATTGGCCGTGACGCTGACTTCCTTGTTATCCTTCGTGGTAATATAGAGAGGATGGCGCAAGAAGTACACCTGCGGGTCTGTATATATGAGCGTAACGTCGCGGAACAGTCCGCCTCCGGTGTACCAGCGTGAAGCTTTCGGATTGCCAGTATCGCATCGTACGGCAATGATATTGTCCTCGCCATAGCGCAAATCCTTCGTTATGTCAATCTCAAAACCCACATATCCATAGTCGGTTCCGCCGATGCGCTTACCATTGAGGTACACGTCAGCAACGTACATTATACCTTGAAAGTCGAGGAGTACACGACGACCTTTCTTTTCCACTGAGGGCGTAATGGTCTTTACGTACCATCCTTCGCCCATTTCCTTAAAGCCACGCGCTGACAAGCGACTCTTGATATTAGCTCCGGCATCGGAGTCGTCAGGCCTCTCACTGGCATCAGGAGCCACCCATGGTTGCTCTATCAGAAAGTCATGAGGCACGTCTATGCGCTGCCAGTCGCTGGTTTGTTCACGCGTAACGGTTGGCTCAGACGGTCCGAATTTGAAACGCCAGTCACGGTTAAGATTGACGATTTCGCGCCCTTCGGCCATGCCTGAGAGCGTCATAAAAGCAAAAATTACTGCAAGGGTTAGTCTCATCTTTGTAGTTAGTTTCTTATCAAAATATTAGTATCATGCTGTTATCGCGTCGTTATCATGCTTTGCAGTGCTTCCTACTGCCGCAACATTGCAATCATTCATTCAGAAAAGGCGCGCCGGTATCTTGTCACGTGCATTCTCAAAGTCCTCTACAGTGTCGAGCTCACACGAAAAACATTCACTGACATCTATCACCTTGTAAGTATGTCCCTGCGGTATCAGACGCTCAAATGCGAGTTCGTAGAACTTATTTTCAAGGTGTTCCTCATTCATCATCACCCCAAGTTCCTTGTATAATGCAGTAGAATAGTCTGCTCCAATCTTCTCTATGCCAAGGCTTTCACCTACTGCCGCAGCAGGGTCACAGGTCTTGCTTATCTCCGTGATACTGCCATCAGCAGTCGTCACCACCTTCATTTCTTCCTCACCCAGTTCATGACGTATAAGCGTAAGCACGTTGTCAGAACTCTCTGCCACTACGCGCTGTACTATCTCAGGGTCATACACCAAATCGCTGTCGAGCAGCAGGAATTGCTGTCCATCGACTGCCAGACGTGCCAGCCATAGCGAATAGATGTTGTTGGTAGAGTCATAGACATCGTTGTGGATAAATTCCACGTTAATCTTATCAGTGTAGTGCTCACTAACGAACTGCTCTATCTGCTCATGCAGATAGCCTGTAACGATGACGAAATCACGCACACCTGCTTTCATCAACGCATCAATGGAGCGTTGCAAAAGAGAGCGTTCGCCTATCTTCAGCAGGCATTTCGGCGTATGTTCGGTAAGTGGGCGCAGGCGTGATGCCGTGCCGGCTGCAAGGATTACTGCTTTCATGAGAATGGTAGGATTTGAAATTGGGGATTCTAAAGATTGAAAGGTTAAGGTGTTGTAAGATTGAAAAGTAGAAAAAAATAAAAAGTACGATTACGATTTCACAATCCACATCAGCTTGTTACGTAATCATACTTTCTATTCTCCGTTCTTATTTCTTACTTTTCATATACTTTCTTTATCGTATCGACCACGGTCTGTATCTGCTCTTTGCGACCAAGCGTGATGCGAAGGCAGTCTTCCAGCCCCTTGTCTGTCATGAACTTAATCTTATACTGCTGTTCTGCAAGTGCCTTCTGCAAGTTCTCCTTTATCTCCGTAGGGTACTTAATAAGTATGAAGTTGGCAACACTCTTGTAAACTTTGAAGCCTGGCAGCGAACCGAGTTCCTTCTTGAACAGCTGACGATCCCACTCCATGTCATCAGCTACCTGACGGTAGTGGGCATCGCTATCGAGTGCAGCGAGTGCCACGGCCTCAGAGAAGCGGTTGTAACCCAGGTATTTGTTTACATAGCTGAGGAACTGTTCATGGCCTTTTCCTATGAAACCGAAACCGCAGCGCAGTCCTGGCAGGCCATAGAACTTAGAGAATGTGCGCGATATAATGAGATTAGAGTATTTATTCACCAATGGCGCAATATAGTCAGTATCGGTAGATATGAAGCTGGCATAAGCCTCATCAATAAGCACCATCGTGTCAGAAGGTATATTCTCCATTATGCGTCCCGTCTCTTCTGGAGTCAGACCATTACCCGTAGGATTGTTTGGTGATGCGATAAGGAGCATACGTGGATGCACACGATTGGCATATTCTATCACCTCGTCGATATCATAGGCAAAGGTATCTTCCTGCTTGTGGAGCGGATACATCTCAAACGTACCACCGCACTCTGATGCTACGCGGTTGTAATACCACCATGAAAATTCTGGTATCAGTATCTTCTTATTATCGCCTTTCATCAGGAAGTAATGGATGGCGTTCTTCAGCATATCCTCACCGCCATACGTAAGCAGTACTTGCTCCTCAGGCACGCCATATATCTCACTGATACGAACGGATATAACGCTCTTCTTTCCCTCGTCGTATATGCGGGTATAGAAGCACAGTGTCTGTGGGTCAAAATTCTTTATTGCCTCAACGACTTTAGCCGAAGGCTGGAAGTTAAACTCGTTTCTGTCTAAAAAGTTCATTCTTAGTATGTTCGTTTTCTTATTTTCACTAAAATCTCGGCAAAGTTAGTAATAAATAATGAGATACGCAAGAAAACTATGTTTAAAAAACACAAAATGGCACTTATTTGACAATAAACATTTCCTATATGACGAAGGAGCGGCTTTTATATGCGTTTCCCTCTTTCATTTCATACTATTGTTTGATTGAGCGTATCAACATATTCGAGCAGACGGTGATAGAACTGGCTATGACTGAGTGTCTCTCTATTGCCAAAGATAAGCAGTTTCATGCGCGCTCGGGTCATTGCCACGTTCATACGACGCAAGTCAGAGAGGAAGCCTATCTGCCCATGTTCATTGCTTCTGACGAGTGATATGAGTATGATGTCGCGCTCCTGCCCCTGGAAGCCATCGACCGTACCGACGCTAATCAAATGGCGTACGCGGCGGAATTCCTCCCTACGGCGTATCTGCTGACGCAGATAGTGAGTCTGTACGCGGTATGGTGAGATTATGCCTACGTCGATGCGCTCCTCTATGAAACGCTGCAGTCCAATCTTATTGATATAACCTTGCAGGTGCAGTAACAGCAGGTCAGCCTCTGCTTTATTGATACGGCCGTGGTTATCGCCTACATATTGCTCCGGTTCCTCACTATCAACCCACACGATGGGTGTCTCATAGTCGAGTACAGAACGATGACGCACACTGGGGTCTGACTGTACTTTTCCGTCGTAGAACCATTCTGACGAGAAGCGCATGATGGCATCATTCATGCGATACTGCACCCCGAGCAACGTAACGCACGAGGGTTGCTGCTCCACTATGCGCTCCATCAGCGTGCGACCGAGCCCCTGACGCATGGCATCATAGCATTTTACCGTTGGCGGCAACTGCTGGTGGTCGCCTGCCAACACCACCCTGCCGGCTCTGCGTATTGCTATCCAGCAGGCTGGCTCAAGCGCCTGTGCGGCCTCGTCGATAAAAAGTGTGGAGAATTTCTGCCCTACCATAAGTTTGTTGGCTGCTCCAACAAGGGTACACGCCACCACGCGAGCCTCATTGAAAAGGTCGGAGTTTATCCGCATCTCCAGTTCACGGGCACGATCACGCAAGCGCGCCACCTTCTGATGTCTGTTAGCTGTGCGCTCCTGATGCACCTTACGGATGTCACGACGCACCGCCCACAGTTCGGGATAGTCTGGATGCGCCTCGAATTTCCTTTCGTATGTAAACGACAACATCTTATCATTCACACGCGTAGGGTTGCCTATTCGCAATACTGGCACGCCATGATCAATGAGTTTTTCCGATATCCAATCAACAGCCATGTTGCTCTGTGCGCAAACAAGCACCTGCGTCTCGCGCCGCAGTGTTTCGTATATAGCCTCCACAAGCGTGGTGGTCTTGCCTGTCCCTGGTGGTCCATGAACTACTGCAACGTCTTTTGCCTTCAAGACCTCGTTGACGGCTCTCTCCTGCGTAGGATTGAGCCAAGGGAACGACATGACTGGAATGGTATATGTACGTGGCTGCTGCAACCCGCTGAACACGCGAAGCAACTCTTGCATACGTTTTCCCTTACCATTGGCTACGTCATCAAGAGCATGGGTCATAGCACGGTAACTCGTCTCGTCAAAATACAGTTGCAAGCCAAGGCGTGTCGTCGTACTTATCTCAGCGATACATTCTACAGTTGGTACTGTGACCACCATGCGGTTGCCATCGACATAGCTTATTGTGGAAGTAAACGACATATATTTCGTCTTCCCGTCTTTACTCTCCGATGGTTGGAAAAACTGTATCGGCTTTCCGTATTCAAGTAGTGAGTCGCCATCATACTCATTGCCTTCTTCTTCCTCCCCCACTCTGCCACCGGCACTGTCTCCTTTTCGCTCCGCCGCCTTGTAAATCTCTACCACAAGCTGATTGAGGGAATTATAATATGACCGCCCTACCGTCACTGGAAACCAGCAGATGCCGCGCCGTATCTTTCTCTCTACGGGCATCTTCTCTGACTGCAGGCGATATTCCTCACGCTCTGCTTCCTGCTCCATGAGCAGCAGTTGCTTCAATCGCTGTATGTATAATGTTGGATTTTGCATTTAGAAGAATATTCTCTCGGCGTTGTCGGTTGTCGTGCGTGCTACTTCTTCTGGTTCTACGCCGTAGGCTTCTGCCATGCGCTCTATAATATAAGGTATAAAACTGCTTTCATTTCTTTCTCCGCGATGTGGCACGGGTGCCATATAAGGAGCGTCGGTCTCAAGCACTATACGACTGAGCGGCACCACGGTGGGCAGCGTCGTGGGCAGATTGCTTTTCTTAAAAGTGAGTACACCGCCGATGCCAAGAGCGAAACCCTCAAACTGAAGCAGTTCCTGGGCCTCATGCTCATTGCCCGTAAAGCAATGGAATACTCCGCCATGCAGTCCTTTCTCGTAGCGACGGAGTATGCGCACCATCTCGTTTTGAGCCTTCCGGCAGTGAATCATCAGTGGCAATCCTGTCTCCACTGACCATTCCACCTGACGCTCAAAGGCTTCCAACTGCTCATTTTCGAACTCCCTCGACCAGTAGAAGTCGAGTCCTACTTCGCCGATAGCGATTAGTCGCCGGAGGGTTGTGGGGTTTTCATGCCTTGAGAGTTCGGCATCTATCTCTCCTTTTATCTGTGCCAACACTTGCTCATAGTCTCCGTTCACGTCTTCAGGATGCAGTCCCATCATACCATAGCAATAGTCGGGATAGCTCTCACACACTTCGCTAATCGTACGCAACGACTCAAGGTTGATGGCAGGCACGAGCAGTTTCACTGCACCTGCTTCACGTGCACGCTGTATCACGAGGTCTCTGTCGTCGCAAAATTCCTCTCCGTCGATATGCGTATGAGTGTCAATATAATTCATAATGCTGAATTCAGATTTTCGCAATTCATAGCGTGTCATCCGCTACTTACTTCTCTCGTTTCATCATCTTTGCGGCATATTCGCATAAGGGCTGCTTACGCTCCTCTGCCACGCTGACTTCGGCAAGAGCCTTGAGAGCCTTGTGGTAGTACTCTTCCATTTTCTCACGAGCCATGCGGTCGATACCGAGTTTGTTGTAGAGTGCCGTCACTGCGGCTACCTTCTCACTGCGGTCAAACTGCGAAGCGGTTATCCAGCGCTCCAGTTCCTGCTTTTCCGCACCCTGAGCTAAGCGTAAAGCATTGATTAGCATGTATGTCTTCTTATTGCTCGTTATGTCTCCTCCTATTTCCTTTCCAAACACAGCAGGGTCGCCATAGACGTCAAGATAATCGTCCTGTAACTGGAATGCCAGCCCCATTGCTTCAGCAAACTGATACAGTCGCTGCGTATCCTGCTTGTCAGCGCCTGCCATTATGGCTCCAATCTTTACCGCACAACCCAGCAACACGCTCGTCTTCAAGCGTATCATCTCTATATATTCTTCTTCGGTAACGTCGCTACGCGATTCGAAATCGACATCGAGCTGCTGACCATGGTTTATCATTATGGCGGTATCTATAAAGGCATTGCATACCTCTGTGCGCTTGGAATCTATCTCTGCCTTAGCCGATTGCTTGCTGCTGTATGCCTCACTGAATTCTCCTATCCACTTCATTGCCAGACAAAGCATATTGTCGCCAGAGAGAATGGCAGTGTTTTCGTTCCACTTACGGTGCACGGTAGGCATGCCACGGCGTACGTCGGCCTTATCCATCACGTCGTCGTGAAGCAATGTGAAGTTATGGTATGTCTCTAATGCAACGGCCTGCGGCAGCACGTCGGTGCCATGCTCCTGCCACATTTCGTAGGCCATCATCATGAGCATGGGGCGCATACGCTTGCCGCCGAGCGACAAGACATAGCGTATTGGTGCGTAAAGTCCGCTTGGCTCAACGTCAATCGGCAGACTATTGATATAGTTGTTTATCTCCTTAAGCATATTGGTCTGTATATTATATTTGTATGTTATTTTTTATATTAACGCAGCAATGCGCTGTTTATTGTGCAAATGCCCCCGCAATGCACACAGGCATTGTGAGGGCTTCTTGTAGCAATCCCGCATACAGACTCATCACCGAGCACGCATGGGGCGGAATATTGTTCAGGTGTTATTTCGTTTTCAGTGGTTTACAAGCGGAACGTCACCGGCATGGTGAAACGCACGCGGCAAACCTGTCCGCCATTATTTCCCGGCATCCATTTTGGCATTCCGAGGATGAGGCGCACGGCTTCATTCTCCAGATAAGGGTCGCTCGACTTCACTGGTATGGCGTTGGATATCGTTCCGTCACGCTCTACCACGAAGCTTATCACAACTCTGTCCTGTACTCCAAATTCCTTTGGCAGAGCCGGATAGGTCTGGTTATCACGGAAATATTTCGTCAATTTCTCACGACCGCCTATGCAGTATGGCATTTTGTCGGCCTTTTCGAGTACTGGAGGCAATCCTACACCTGGCTTGCTCACTTCTCTCTGGTTCTTGACTGCTTCGCGAGAAGCTATGGCATGGTTTGACATGGAGTGGTCAACCTCACGCTCACCCGATACCGACTGTTGCACGGTGCCCTGTGATTTCTGCACGTTCTCAGCCGGGACGATAGATACCATGTATGTACCAGAGCCTGCAAACGGTGGCAGTGTCTCAAAAAACTCTCGTATTTCCTTACGCAGTCCTACTTCGATGGTGCGGCTCATGGCCACATCACTTACCTTGCCTACGCTGTCAATGGTGTAGTATATGTTCTGCCTGTTGCTCACCATACGGCCGAACTCTATCATCTTGGCCTCGATGGCCTCTGCGTTCTGTGCATGGAGGCCTACGAAGCCTGCCACAGCACATAGGATAAGTAGCAATATTCTTTTCATAATCCGTTAATTGTTTTAGTTCGGACTGCATCTGATGCGTAATCCGAAAGGGGTTAACTTTTATCTTGTTTCATCAATCTGTCATTCCATCGTGAGTTCAAAGCCAACCTTGCCTTTGTTGCCGTTGACAAAGGTTCCTTTATAGGTCTTGCCCGTCACCTTGCCTGCGAAGCGTCCAATGTATTTCTCACCGTTGTTTTTGAAGGCATCAATCACGAGTTCTCCCGTCTTACCGTCGTAGTCTGCGAATACCAGTTCCTTCTTGCCTGAGGCTACAACGTAGTATCCTCCCTCTTTGCTTATCTGCAAAGGACAGTCTTTCTCTCCACCGATTTTGCCACGGAAGTTATATGTATGCATCGTGGGGTCAAAACCATTGTCGCCGGCCACGGGGCGGTTCAGCGTGAAGTACTTCAGCGTGCGCTTCTCTACGCGCCCATCGACCTTGCGCTTTGTCCAGTTGCCGTACTTATCGAAGTCAATGTATGTAAACTGTGTATTTATCTGCTCCTGCTCCGAACCGTCATGGAACTGCTGCTTGCCTTTCTTCGCACGCAGCAAGCCCTTGTCGTCATACTCATAGGTCACGCGCCATTCGTAGCCTTCGCCGCTACCATCTACGACCGCGAGTTTGCCGTTTTTCCACTCATAGTCTTCGGAAGACTCATACTGCACGTAGCTGTTTATCTCGCCATTGGCATTACGTTTCAGGCATATACGCTCCAACTCCACTGGCGTCTGGGTAAATGGGTCGTAGCCATCAATGAGCAACAAACGACCGTTGCGACCGTAGTCATAGGTCATTGTTGGTTCGTTGTATGTGATACTCTTCACCGGTCCGTGTACCTCCATGTACTCCAGGTCAGGCGTTTCCTGCTTTGCCAGTCGCTCACTGTCGGCTGTCCAGCGCGCCTCGGCAGCAGCTACGGAATCTGCCATGGCAGCAGCCTTAGCAGCGGCATCAGCCAGAGAATCTGCATTGTCAGCCGCTCCGTTAGTCTTATTGCCACAAGCTGCGAAGCCTGCACATAACATCACAATTATAGTGGGAAGTGACAATCTTTTTATCATAATACCTAAGTTTTAGCTGGAGTTAAGCGGTAAAATTACCACAATAATTCAATTTTTCTGTGGCAAAGTTAATGATATTTATCAATAATCCCAAAGAAAAACTGATAAAAAAGTAAAAATTGCAGTAATTCACCACAAAATTGCGATATTTGCAAAGTTGAGTTTACAAATATTTGCAGTTCCAGCTATGAATAATCGCATAGCCTTTACACTGTAATCACTATCTGATTACCTGGTAATAGCTATGCGATTACAGTATAATAGCTATGCGATTACAGTGTAAACGCTATGCGATTAGATTGCATGGGAATTACGGTGAGAAATCCCAGGCTGTCTTAATCGAAAAATCCCGGTTGGTGATACTCTATACCAAGCTCTTCATCTACCGCAGCGATGATGCCCTGTACCTGACCGAGGGCAAACATACGGCCGAGCAACGTGTAGCCGGCATTATGCCCATGACTCTTTTCATCGAACACACCGCCCGGCTCATCAGTGAATGTCATGCCGTGATCTACGCGCATAGGCAGACGGCGCTTACGCTGCTGGTCTTCCTTTTCGAAAATACGCGTGAGCTTCACGAGTTTGCCATTGCCACTGAGATGCGAGGCTTCGGTAAAGTCGCCATTGTCGAAGATATGGCAAAGGCGCAGGTGTACGAAGTGGGTGCGCTCGTGATATTTCTCTGCCAGTCGTATGATGTCGTTGTGGGCACCTGCCGAGAGGCTGCCGGCACAGAAGGTAAGTCCATTATGCTTATTTGGCACGGCATCAAGGAACCACTGTATGTCGTCGTCGCAGTTGACAATACGGGGCAGTCCGAGTATCGCAAATGGCGGGTCGTCAGGATGTACGCACATATCGATGTCATACTCATCGCAGATGGGCATGATGGCCTCAAGCCACGTCTTCATGTTCTCACGCAACTGCTCTTTGGTTACGCCCTTATACAATGAGAGCAGGTCGCGGAACAGCTCCACGGGACGTTCGTCGCCCTCCTTGAAGTTACCACTCACAAAGCCCTGCGTCTTGATGACGATAGTGTCCACCAAGTCGTGGTCATACTGCGGCGTAGCCTTCTGGTGTATGGCCTCCACCTCTGCCATAAGGTCACGCTCTGCGCCACACGACACATTGCGTTTCCTCCATTCTTCCATCGCTCCCTCGCGCTTCAGTATGTAGATATCGAAGTAAGCAAACTCCGCCCAGTTGAAGTATAGGTTGCTCGCGCCATTGGGATTTTCATGTGCCAGGTCGGTGCGTGCCCAGTCAAGCACAGGCATGAAGTTGTAGCATACGCAGTGTATGCCTTCCTTTCCGAGGTTGGCGAGCGACTCCTTATATACCTCTATCTGCTTATCGCGGTCGGGTCCGCCGTACTTTATCGTCTCGGTGACGGGCAGAGACTCTACCACTTCCCATGTCATACCGTAGCTCTCGATATACTCTTTGAGGTCGCGTATCTTCTCACGTGTCCACACTTCTCCCAACGGCACGTCGTGCAATGCCGTCACTATCCCCTCTACTCCTATCTGTTTCAACATGGCAAGCGTGATCTTATCATTCTTGCCAAACCAACGCCAAGTTCTGATCATGTTCTTTGTATCTCACAACTAATAACCTGCAAAGCAAGCAGCTTTGTCACTACATTGCATATATATTAAATCCACCATCAACCACGGCTACGGTGCCAGTAACGAATTTTGATGCGTCAGACATAAGGTAATGTATCGTGCCGCATAGCTCTTCTGGCTCACCCATGCGTCCAAATGGGGTTTGGCGCACTACGTCGTTGCCTCGCTCCGTGTACGTACCGTCAGGATTGGTGAGAAGCGAACGGTTCTGCTCGGTAATGAAAAATCCTGGTGCTATAGCGTTGACGCGGATGCCCTCGCCAAACTTCTTTGCGCACTCGTGTGCCATATAGGCCGTAAAGTTGCTGATGCCAGCCTTGGCTGCTGCATAGCCACAGACGCGAGTCATAGGGCGGAAGGCAGCCATCGACGAGAAATTGATGATGCTTCCCTTTCCCTGCTCTACCATAGGTTTAAGGAACACCTGCGTAGGAATTACTGTTCCGGTGAGGTTCAGGTTCAATACCTGCTGGAATGCCTCTGTCTTCAAATCGAAGAAGTTCTGGTCTGGTCCTATCGTAGCACCTGCCTGATTGCCTCCGGCAGCGTTGAGCAGGGTGTCAACACGACCATATTTCTTCACGATATAGTCGCAGGTCTCCTGTATCTGCTCTTGGTTCATGACGTCCATCTTTACGAACTCACAAGCTCCGCCGGCCTCAGTGATGTCCTTTACGATAGCTGCGCCAACGTCTTCCTTTCTGCCACCGATGATTACTTTTGCTCCCTCAAGCGCAAGATACTTAGCAATGGCACGCCCAAGTACTCCCGTTCCGCCTGTGATGACTACTACGTAGTCCTTGATGTTGAATAGATTACCCATTTCTTTTGTTATTATGTGTTATTTATTGCTTTGTATACATTGTTTAAAGGTGGTAATCAATAGAACCCACCTAAAGGCAAAGTTACGAAAAAAAAATGAGATAGCACCACTTTTACTTTGAAATCTCACGAAAATTAACTAACTTTGTGTCCAAATAAACAAAAACGAAAATTTATGATATATGAAAGCAAATGTTAAAGAGGCAATCCTTATGGCATTGCTTATAGCGTGTACTGCACTTCCGTCTTATTCAAAAAAGCCAAAGATTGATAAGGCGGGAAAGCCAAAGAGCGTGGTAATACTCTATGAGAACGACGCACATTGCGCTGTTGACGGCTACACTCGCTTGCGCGGTCTGGCCGACGCCATCAGCAAAGCTGACACAGCCTACGTCGGTGTGGTATCGTCAGGCGATTTCCTACAGGGTGCTCTTGCGGGAGCAATATCGCGCGGTCAGTATATCACTGATATCATGCGCCCGGTATCTTACGATGCCGTGACACTCGGAAACCACGAATTCGACTATGGCACGGAGCGCATGATTGAACTGCTTCAGATGCTGGGAGCACCAGTTGTGTCAAGCAATTTCTTTAAGTTTGGAGCCACTGAGCCGGTTTATCAGCCTTATATAATAAAGGAGTATGGCAACCGCTGCGTTGCTTTCATCGGCACAACGACACCCGAAACCATGCGCTCTGAGGGCTATGCCTTCCGTGATAGCGACGGTAGGCAGACCTATGACCTGCGCACTTCCGACGTATATGCCTTGGTACAAAAGGCTACCAATGAGGCTCGCAACGAGGGTGCAGACTATGTTGTGGTGCTGTCGCATCTCGGAGAAGAGGTACGCTCCACTGGTATCACATCACACGGACTGGTACAAGCCACGCGCGGCATCGACATAGTGCTTGACGGTCACACCCATGCCGTGGTGCCATGTGACACGGTATTGAATGCAGACGGAATGCCTGTGCCTATCACCCAGACAGGAACTCAGCTTGCAAACATAGGCAAACTGCTTATCGACTGCAATGGAAGAATTAGCCTTTCGCTTATTCCTACGGACAGCATAGCCTATAGCAACGTATGCGTAAGCGCAGCTACTGATAGCATAAAAGCCTTGATGAACAGCGTTACGAGCCGTCACATTGCGCGACTTCCCTTCCCACTGTCAGTGCATGAAGCCGACGGAAACGGCTGGCTCGTGCGCCATAACGCCGCAGGTATCGGCGACCTCGTAGCCGATGCTTTCCGCAACTGCATGGATGCAGAGATAGGTCTCGTCAATGGTGGAAGTCTGCGAAACAGTCTTCCCGAGGGTAATCTGACCTATGGCGACATTGTTTCCGTACAACCTTTCGACAACCACATGTGCCTTATAGAGGCGACTGGTGAGCAATTGATGGGTATGCTGATGAAGTGTACGCAGAAATGTCCTGAGTATGACGGTTCGTTCCCACACGTATCAGGTATGAAATACACCGTTCATGCGTTGTCAGACCGCATCACCGACGTTGAGATTTACAACCGTTCCAGCGACCGTTACGAACCGCTTGACTTGCAACGCACGTACACCGTGGGTCTCAACGACTACTACAGCAACGGCGGGTTCTACAGTACACTGAAAGACTGCCGCTTACTTCGCTCTACGACTATGCTCAGCCGTGATGCCCTTGCCAATTACCTTGAAACCTCGGAATACGGCACCGTCAGTGAAGCATATCGCCAACAGCAAGGCAGAGTGACAGTTCTTGATGACTGAACGCTGCACGACACTGACCTATATATTTATTCCTTGGGAGACTTAAGGTGGGTTCTATTAATTAGCTTTGTCAGATTTTCGGAATTATTTCGAGGGCAGAGTGTCAGCAGAAGAGGGAGCATAGCGGGCTATGTGACCGAGGATGCTGACAGTATGCACCGAAAGAAAACGAAAAGATGACTAAACGTCAACCCACATTTTAAGTTTAACATTACGGTGGTAATTAATAGAACCCACCTTAAAGTTTCTCAAGGAATTCTATTTCCACGATGCGAAGCTCGCTCTTTGTTTCTCCGCCATTCTTGCTCTTGAATAAATCAAGTTCTCCTGCCGCAGGCTCCGCAACCTCAACGATGCCTCCGAAGGCATCTTCATCCTTGCCAACGCCCTTCAGCCGGATAGTAATCTCGCTGGTTTTCACACGCTTTGTCGGTGTGAGATGCACGTAACCCAAACTGCGGGGCGTCTCGCCACTCCATATAAGTTGCTTTCCTGCATATACCTCAAGCGGATAACTGCGCAGTCGCCAGCCCGTGAGTTTCAGGCAGATGTCATCTACCACGGTCTTCTTCGCAAGGCTATAGGTAATCCAAGCGGTAGAGAGCCTACCGTCGTTTTTCCACTCTGACAGTTCGTTATCATCATAACTATCAGCGGCATGTTCACTGTCAAATCCCGACTTTGCCGCGGTTATCGCCACTTCGCGCATCTTTTCCTCATACGAAGGCGTCAGCGGTGTCTCACCACGCTGCAGCCATCCCTTTAGCGTCAGCGACGGCAAAGCCTTTTCATTGTCACTCTTCTGGCTCTGCATGGTAATGCTTGCAGCCGGCAACCCATCGGCATTGGCAGTCAAGAGTATCTCGCCTGACGTCTCTGTGGAGCGCACAAGCACTCTGTTCACGCCACACTCTACGGGCAATGACATTGCTCCAACGTAGTTATCGCTTATGTTCTTCGTTTCAGCAGCGTCAAGCAAACCAGCAGTGCGGTCGTCATCCGCACGCTGCATATCCTTGTTATTACGTGTGCCTATGCCACCTATCCACTTGCCTTCGCCCTGCAACGAGAAGTGAACCATACGGTCATCAAGCGGACACCTGCGTCCCTGCTTATCGACAACCTCCACATCTACGAGTGCCATGTCGGCTCCATCGGCTTTAAAGCCCTCAGGATTAGTGGTGGTCGTAAGCCTGAGCTGATACGGTTCGCCTGCTGTCTGCAACTGATAACGACTGCCATCAGAGCCTACAGCCTCGATAGTTCCTTCCTCAAAGAGCACGTCGTCGAACGTATATAGGAAACGATAGCTCTGCTTTCCTTTTCCCTTCGACCTGCCATTGACAAAGAGTTCTACTTCATCGGCAGTAGATACCACGTAGATGGGTTTTCGAGTACCCTCGGGATAGTTCCAGTGTCCCACGATATACGTCTGTGCTTTCTCCGTATCCACCCATCCATTCCACATCACCTGATGCACGAAGAACGCATCCTTAGGCAACCGCATTGCATCCACCACGCCACTCGTGCGGTAGTTTGACTCACCACGATGATGGGTATTTGTGTCTGAGAACACTATCTTCACTCCACCTGACGACACTCTCGTGCCCGTACCAGGACGCTCCAGGTAGTAGTCATACCAGCGACGCACCATCTCTACGGCAAAAGCATCCATGTTGTGGTTGTAGTCAGCGGCAGGCTTTCCACGATAAAGCGGGCCGTCTCCCTCCTTATGATATGGGTAACTCTGCTCATCCCAGTACTTGCGCAGCCCCTCGTCACGACAATACTCCATGGCCCACATGGGGTGTTTCTTCGACTTGTTGATATACAGCATCTCGCCACCGTATTCTGCCTCATTGATGTCGAGCATCTCACGGCTGCCTATGGCGCGTCCTCCGAAGGGGTCATACTTATCGCGTATGCCCTTCATCTCTATCATGTGCTCACGCGATATGCTCTCGTTACCGCACTCATAGAACACTACTGACGGATTGTTGCGATTGTATATGATGGCATCGCGCATCACTTCGGTGCGCTGTGTCCATCGCGCTCCCTCCACATCCTTCTCTGCATCGCCTGCTGGCATAGCCTGAAGCAATCCTACACGGTCACATGACTCTACGTCTTGCTTCCATGGTGTGACGTGCATCCAGCGCACGAGATTGCCGTTTGACTCCACCATCATGCCGTTGCTGTAATCGCTGAGCCACGCCGGCACCGACAGTCCTACGCCCGGCCACTCATTGGAGGTACGCTGAGCGTAGCCGTGCATCATCATCACTCTGTCATTAAGCCATATCTTTCCCTCTGCAAAGCGAGTCTTGCGGAAACCCGTTCGCGTCATCACTTCATCAAAACCTGCAGTGTCAGAGGTCGCCTTCGCATTTTCACTCAATCCCGTAACCACAGTATATAGATAGCCATATCCCCATGACCAGAAGTGCAGACCGCTGACAAGCTGCTGCGCTTTCACCGTGCGCTTTTCGCCCGCACGCATCGTTACCCTATCGCCATTAAAGCGAGCTACTTCCTTTCCATCTGCATCAAGCACCTTGGCATAGAACGTGAACGTACGCTCACTGCTGTCATCGTTCTTTACCTCTGCCTCAGCGTGTATCACAGCCTTATGGCCGGGGATGTCGAAATCCGTGGCATATATATACGTACCCGTAGTACCCAGATTGGAATACAGAGGCAGAGTCTGATGAAGCAGGTCGGTGATGTGCAGATACACATTCTTCGGAATACCGCCATAGTTAGCGTTGAAGTTGCGGTCGTTCCACTGATAGCGGCTGTTATGTACACGCGAGCGATACTGCCAGTCATTGTCGCAGCGCACGGCAATCACGTTATCGCCCTCTCTTACGAAGGGAGTGAGGTCGAAACCACAAGCCATCACGCCGTTTTCGCTGAAGCCGAGGTGATGCCCGTTGAGATAGAAGTCGGCCCCTTGGCGCACTCCTTCAAACTCTACATATATCTTTTTATTGCTTATATTGCTTAGGCGAAATGTCTTCCTGTACCATGAAATGGTATCAGTCAGTTCGCGGATGTCCTTTCTGTAGGCTTCATCTCCATTGAAAGCGTAGGGCAACGTGATACGCTGCCACCCAGAATCGTCATAGTCAGGCAGAGAAGCCTCTGCGAAATCACCCACAGCCAGGCACCATCCGCTGTTGAAATTCTGTTTCTCTCGTCCTGCAGCACCTACCGACAGGCATCCCATAAGCAGCAAAGCCACAAAGATAGTTTTGATATTCATACCTTTTCTTATTATCGTTTAGTTTTACTGCAAAGGAAATAAATTCCTGTCAGATAAGCAATTTATAATTATCCGGAATAATGGTATTTTTGTACGAAATGCGCTTACTTTGCCCGAAAAACGTATTATTTTCATCGTGCAAGCCACAGTTCCGGGTTGAGTTTGTCACGCTCCTTACGCAACTGGAACTGCAATATATTGTCGGCACCCACGGTTCCCAGAGCTTGTCGCGCACTCACTTTCTGTCCGCGACTGACACTCACCGACTTCAGATTGCAGTACACCGAGATGTATGCCCCATGTCTCACGAGTACTCCCATAGAGCCTCCCACGCTGAAAACGGCACTTACCTCGCCATCGTATATAGAGCGAGCGGAGCATCCTGCCGACCCGAGTATGTTGATGCCCTTATTGTCAAGCACCACTCCTGGCAGTCCATCTACACCATGCTGACCGTAATGACTGACGATACGTCCGCCTGAAACCGGCAGCGGCAAGCGTCCCTTGTGGGCTTCAAAGTTACCACTGAGCATCCGATCAGCCGCTGTCAGCGTAGAGGCCTTTTCTGATTCTTTCTTAGCCTCAGCCACAGCCTTCTCTGCTCTTTCCTTATCAGCCTTGGCCTTGCGCTCTGCAGCCACGCGGGCAGCCTCGGCTTCCCTTGCAGCCTGCTCCGCTTTCTCGCGGGCGGCCTTGTCTTTTGCAGCCTTGGCAGCAGCGAGGGCAGCGGCCTTTGCCTTTTCTTCGGCAGCCTTAGCCTCGGCTATCCTGCGCTCATTCTCCTTGGCCTTGGCTTCGGCTTCAGCCTTACGACGAGCCACCTCGGCGGCCTTTTTCTTCTGAGCCTCAGCCATGTCGGCCTTCTTTTGGGCCTCGGCAGCGGCACGCTGGCGTGCGCGCTCCACCTCTTCTGACACCAGACGGTCAATCTGGGCGTTGAGAGCAGCGTCTTTTTTCTTCTGATCGTCGATGACGGCCTGTATCGTCTTCTGCTGATTTTTCAGCGTAGATACTATCTTTTGCTGCTCATCCTTCTGCTGGGCGAGCACCTGCTGAGCCTTGCGACCTTTGTGGAGCACGTTGGATTTCTCACCCTTCACGGTATTGAGTTGCTCACGTTTCACGTCAATCTGTGCCTGCTTTGCCTGCAAGGCCTTGCCCTGCGTGCGCTGGAAAGCGGCATATTCGCGTGTAAAGCGCAAGCGACGGTACATCTCAGAGAAGTTTTTCGCTGAGAAGATGAACATCAGTTGGCTCTGTATGCCACGCTGCTTTGCCATATATCGCATCGACTTTATATAGGCGGCCTTACGCTCCTTAAGCTGCTGGTCGAGTTCTTCGAGCTGGGCATTGAGCAGATTGATGTCGCCGTTGAGACGCCTTATCTCGTGGTTTACGGAGTCAATGCTACGCTGCTGGCGGCTCATGTCGCCATTGATGCGGTCGAGGTCACGCAATTTCTTGGTCACCTGAGCCTTGTTGGCACGCAAGGCTTGCTCCTGCTTCTTGATGTTTTGCTTGATGCGTGCCTGCTCATTGCGCAGACTGGTGACTGTCTGCTTCTGTGCAGGCTTCGCCGATGTCTTCGCAGTAGAAGTCTTGGAGCTACTTTTGACCGTGGTCTTCGTCTGCGCAGAGGTCTTTGCCTTTGGCTTAGAGGCAGTCTTCGTCTGCGTGGTCTTGGCCTTGGTGGCAGTGTTTTTCTTCTGTGCCACGGCCGGTAGCAGTGCCAGAGACAGTACTGTTATGTATAGAATCAGAATACGTCGCATTACATATTACCGAGTTTTGAGAAGAATTGCTGGGCAGAGATACGCTTGTATTTGTCGGAAACCGCAGTATGAGCGTCCCAGTCAGTGTCGTTGGTTATCTTGTTGAGCAGTAATAGCAGGGTCATCTTGCCAGTGTTGAATGACTTGGAGTTGAACGTAATCTTCTCCTTTGACGGGAAGCGTTTTGAACCCAGGGGCACGAAATCGCCGTAGTCCACGCTGACGGTTGACGACTGCTGCGTTCCCTTGGCGTATGTTATCAGCGTCTGCTTAATCTGCGCCTTGACAACATCGGTGGTCCAATCGAAGTCGAGTTTATCGGCTACGAAGTTGATATGACGGTCTGCCTGCACATTCATGTCGGTCTTGAAGAGCGACAGGTCGGAATCGGTCAGTTGCTTCTTCGCCGGCTGGAAGAGCTCATTCCAGAACAGTGACTGCAGCGTGTAGAAGTCAAGGCCGTTGGCTTTCAGGAAGTCAAGCTCGCTGTATGTAGCCTTCACATATTCCTTGTCGATGCGGTTTATGAGCAACACATAGTCTGGCGTGAACTCCAGTCGCCCTACTTCCATCAGTCCGAATGGCGTAAGCTGTATGCGCACCACCTCGTCCTTGCGCATATAGAGTTTTCCTCCCACGCTGATATCCTTGCCCATGGCATTGATTGTGAAATCAATCTTCGACACTATATTCTTGGTATATGCGGCGTTGTCGTTCACCTTTCTTATGTAAGCAAGAGAATTGGCAGACGTGCTGGTCTGCATAGTCGCAGTGTTTGCCTTTGTTGATGCCTTCGATGCAGTGGTGGTGGCAGTCGTTGTCGTCTGCTTTGTCGTGTTTGTTGTGGTGGTGGTCGTGCCACATGCTGTAAGCAGAGCGGCACAGGCCAGTGAGATTATTGTCTTTTTCATTTTACTATAGGTGGGTTCTACTAATTAGCTTTGTCAGATTTTCGAGTTTGTTTGGCTTTCCCCTTCGGGCCGCCGAGCTAAACCTTCGAGGGCAGAGTGTCAGCAGAAGAGAGAGCATAGCGGGCTATGTGACCGAGGATGCTGACAGTATGCACCAAAAGAAAACGAAAAGATGACATTGCTCTCCCTCGCGAAACGAGGGAGCCGGAGGGAGTTAGTCAACCCACATTCTTAGTTTAACATTACGGTGGTAACTAATAGTACCCACCTACATTATTTTCCTTTTATAGATAGCTGATTTTCAACGTGTTGTAATCACATAGCGATTACCGCGTAATCAGATAGCTTTTACAGTGTAATATGATAGCGATTACAGTGTAATCAGATAGCTTTTACTTTTCGATAGTTATCACTTCACTATTTTGCCCTTTTTTATCTTCTTGCGGAGCAGTGCCTCATTCTCCACTCCGAGGGGCAATGCCCTCTGCCAGAAGTCCATGGCTTCCGCTGGCATACCGAGTCGGAAATATATATCGCCGGCATGGTCGAAAATCTCACCATTAGGCTCTGTCTCGGTAGTGTCGTTTTCCATGGCGCGGTCTATGTAAATGCGCGCCTCGTCATAGCGTTTCTGCTGATAGAGTATCCAGGCGTAGGTGTCGAGATATGTCGAATTGTTTGCCTCGGCAGAGATAGCGCGGTAGCTCATTTTTTCTGCCTTCTTCAGTTCTATTCCTTCACATGACAGGAAGTAGGCATAGTTGTTGAGGCACATCACGCGGTCGGGGTCATACACCAGACAACTGTCGTAGGCTGCGTAAGCCTCTTGGGAGTGGTGGTCGCCTTGCAGTGCATCACCGAGCATGGCGTATATGCTTGCAGCAATCTCGTTGGTGGTTTCCGCGTCTATTGACTGTGCTGCCTTGCGCAGGGAGATGATGGCATCAGTGCGTTGTTTGTTGAGATACTGCGCCAGTCCGAGGTAGTAATACAGCACTGCGTTGTCGGGTATGTACTCCGTAGCCTTCTTACACTCACGTATCACATTGTCGTCGATACTGTCTCCCCACAGGAGTTGTATCAGCTGCAGGCGCGCTCCTATGTTCTCTGGTGCTATCTCAAGCACCTGTTCGAGACAGGCGCGGATGGAATCACTTGGCGCGCCTTTCAGTTCCAGATAGGCCGCTTTCATCTCTGCCACCTCGGTTGTGGTCTGGGGCAGCGACAATACCCGGTTGAAGAGTTCCACGATGCGCAAGGAGTCGCCTCCCTTGCGCTCGCTATCCTGCACCCAGTCACGCAGCATAGTTACGCGCGTCTGTGGCTCCGTGTCTGGGTTAACGAGCATCATGTACAGCAGACTGTCGGCCTTCGACGTGTTGCCATCGGCACGGTAGTAGTCCATCAACGACATCTGGCCTCGCGCATTCGTCGGTTCCTCGCGCATTACGCGCTGGAAGGTCTGCAGAGCCTCGTCCTTACGGTTATTCTGCAAGAGCCAGTTTCCCATCATAACCTGTAGGTTCATGTCGTTGGGATGAGAGTCAACAAGGTTTTTCAGTTCCTCGTAAGAACCGTCGGTATTACCCATAAGGCTATGCACTTGCATCTTCGCCAGGGTGATTTCCTCACTCTGTCCCTCATGGGTTTCAAGACGAGTGAGTGTTTCAAGCAAACGGGGATAGTCGCGCTGTTGTTGGTATATGCGCGTGAGCATGTCGAGATAGTCGCTGCGGTCGGGCAGCATCGTTGACAGGCGCTCATACTGTTCTACAGCCTCGTCGATGCGGTTGCGATAGAGATACGTGCGAGCCAGACGCTCCGCAAACTCCGTATTCTGCGGCTCTGCATCCACTGCACTGCGCAGGTAGTCAATGCCCAGACTGTCTTGTCCCAATGCAAGGTAGAAGATGCTCAGTTCATAGTTGGTCTCTGCCTTGTCAGGACACAACTCATGGCAGCGTCGAAACAGTTCGAAAGCCTCAACGAAGTTGTCGGCATCCTTCTGTCTCACGCCCTCTATATACAGATAGCGATAGTGCTTTTCCGTGATTTCGTCGTAGGCAGAGGCGGTGATAACCGATGCCAATGCCAATAAAACAAAAAGAATTCTTCTCATCAAAGATTACGATTTATGACTTCTGAATTACAAGTCATGCATCATTATATTACGCTTTTAACTTTTAGCAGTCATGTTCTGTCCTTTAACCAGTCGCAGATTGTCCTTTAACAGGTCGTAAATTATCTATTAACCAATCGCAGATTGCCCTTTAACAGATTATGCGTCACCCGCTAACGAACTGTGAGTTTTGTCTCAAGGGTTATGAATTTCTCCACTTAGTTTACACCCGTATGACCGTAACCACCTGCACCGCGCTCCGTCTCATCGAGCATTTCTACGGGTATCAGCTCCGCCTGCTCATGGCGAGCGATGACCATCTGGGCTATGCGCTCACCAGGATTTACGGTAAATTCCTCGTCTGAAAGGTTGACAAGCACCACGCCTATCTCACCGCGATAATCGGCATCAATGGTGCCTGGGGTATTAAGCACAGTGATACCGTGCTTCAATGCCAGTCCAGAGCGTGGGCGAACCTGCGCTTCGTAACCTGCCGGAAGGGCGACATACAATCCCGTTGGAAACAGATGTCGCTGCAGCGGACGGAGCGTTATGGGCTCTGCTGTATCGGCACGCAAGTCCATTCCTGCACTCTGAGGTGTGGCATACTGCGGCAAGGGCTGCCGTCCTTTATTGATTATTTTTACTCGTAACATGTTTTTTCTTTGTGTATTAAGCCACAAGGGCTTGCTGATTTACTAATTGCATACAAAATTACAAAAAACAAATGATAACCGAAAATTTTCGGTTATCATTTATTAAATATTAACTTGAATAATTCATTATTACGCAAGTTTATATCTCTTGCGTGGCTTCTACAAGCCATTGGCGGTCGGCTTCATCGCTCAGCAGTGGCAATAGCGCCTCTCTTACATGACTGTGGTATCGGTTCAGCCAGTGTATCTCATCAGTTGTCATCAGCGATACGTCAATGGACGCAGTGTCAATGGGGCACAACGTGAGCGGAGTGAGGCGGTTCATGCTGTATAATCCCGTAGGGTTTTCAGCCTGTTCCACAAGCATCATATTCTCTATCCTTACGCCAAAGCATCCCTCTATATATACGCCTGGCTCGTCTGTCACCACCATTCCCGGACACAAGGGTGCCGGTGTCCACGGCTGTCGGATGCCCTGCGGTCCCTCATGCACGCACAGTCGCCAGCCTACGCCGTGGCCTGTGCCGTGCATATAGTGTAATCCACCGCGCCAGAGTACTGAGCGCGCTACGCTATCAAGTTGCGTTCCGTTGGTGTTCTCGGGAAAAGGAGTGGTGGCAAGCGCTATGTTGGCCTTCAAGACGTGAGTGTATGCGTGGCGCATCTCGTTGCTTACAGGACCAAGGGCGATAGTACGCGTGATGTCGGTAGTGCCGCATGTGTACTGCGCCCCACTGTCAACAAGCAGCAATCCCTCTGGCTTCAGCGCAGCATTGGATTGCGGCGTGGCTGAGTAATGCACAATAGCGCCGTGGGCATTGTAACCGCTGATGGTGTCAAAGGATAGGCTTCGGAACTCTTTTGCTTCCTTACGCAACTGCTCCAGCTTGTCGCTGACGCTGATTTCCGTCTGCCCTCCCGCCGCAACGGCAGGCTTCAGCCATCGCAACCACTTCACCAAGGCTATACCATCAAGCAGCATCGACTGGCGGAAACCACCTATCTCAACGGTATTCTTCACCGCTTTAAATGTCTGAACAGGAGACGGTTTGTCTATCACGTGTTTGATGTTCTTATACAGTGTGTGACACGTGACAGTGCTGTCGCATAGTATTCTGCTATCAATAGCTTGCAGTTCTTCCTGCAGTTTGGTGTACGGCTTGACAGCAACGCGTGCCTCCGACAATACTTTCTGTGCGCTATCGGAGAGTTTTCCGTTGCAATATAGCGTGGCATTGTTATGCTCCACAAGCAGGAAGCTTACGAAAACTGGCGTCATAGGCAGGTCACTTCCGCGCAGGTTCAGCGTCCATGCCACCTCCATAAGGTCTGTGGTAAGGAAGGCATCAGCATGACATTGGGTCATCTTCTCGCGTATGCGCCGCAGTCGTTCCGTAGCAGTCTCACCCGTATATTCTTGCTCTATGGCATATATCTCGCTCGCTGGAATGGCAGGACGCTCATGCCATATCATGCGCATGGCATCGTAATTGGTGCGCACACTGACACCGATGCGCTGCATATCAAGCTGCAGTTGTTTCACGACGGAATACGAAGCGACCATGCCATCGACGGTGATGCAGGTGCCACCATTGGCTGACATCTTGCGCAGGAGCCACTCCATGACCGTTGGTGTGTCAGCCATTCCGTCCTTCATAAGCTGATATTCAGTGCCACTGAGTTGCTCTGCAGCCTGCAGGAAGTAACGCGAATCAGTCCAAAGAGCCGCCTCCGTGGCAGTCACCACCGCCATACCAGCGGAGCCTGTGAAGCCGCTGACGTACTGACGTGCCTGCCAATGCGGAGCTACATACTCGCTGCCGTGCGGGTCGTTCGTAGGGAATATTATGGCATCAATGCCTTCTGCCGCCATCTCATGGCGCAGAAGGCGCAGTCGTTCGTTTATCATCAGTTTATTATCATGCCGCCCATAGGTTGCAGTGTGACCTTCACATTACCCTTCTTATCTACCTTCAGCGACTTCTTCACAGGCACAGGAAACAGTTCTCCCTGCTTCGCCGGCTCGTCAACATATAGCGTTACGGTCTTTCCTGCAAACATAGGCAGGCTGAGAGTCAACGTCTTGGCAGTCTTCTCACCGTTTAATCCTGCTACAAACCATCGTCCGTCAGTAGATTGTCGTGCAAGAACTACGTACTTAGTGGGATAACCGTCTATGAAGGTCGTATTGTTCCAAGTGGTCGGAACCGTGCGGAGGAAATCAAGTTGGAACTGCTGCAGTTCCGTAAGGTTACTCTCCTGCAGGCATATACACTGTATAGAAGTCTGATTGACGATTGCTGCTGCCATCTCAAACGTATCGCTTGTATAGCGACGATGCCTGCTCTTGTTGTCGCGACTCATATAATGATTCATCATAGTGCCGCCCCAATCCATAGATGCTACGGTGTTACGACAGAAAGGATGCATGGTCAATTCGAAGCCTTCCTGCTTGGCATGGTGCTCAGAGAAGTACACGTTTTCCGAAGCTAAGACAGCCTCTGATGCCACGAAGTTAGGGTACATACGCTCCCATCCGCGCGGCAGCGTGCAGCCATGGAATATCACTTGTATGCCATGGCGGTTGGCATCGCTGAGTATGTCCTCATAAAGTTGCATGGTCTGCTGCTTGTCGCCACCGAAGAAGTCAACCTTTATGCCCTTAACCCCTATCCGTTCCATCCACGCCATCTCACGCTCACGGGCAATGGCGGTATTCATACAGCCGCGAGGACCTTGCGGAGCATCGTTGGCAAAGCCGTTGCTGTTGTACCAAAGCATGAGACTTACGCCTTTCGACTGCGCGTAGCGACTGAGTTCTTCGATACGCTCACGACCGATTTGCACGTCCCAGAAACCGTCAACCAGACAGTATTCGTAGCCCATGGCGGCTGCCGTGTTGATGAAGGACACCTGATCATCGTAGTTAACGGAGTTGTCCTGCCATATCAACCACGACCAGGTATAGCGTCCAGTCTTATACTCTCGGCTTGGTTCATACATGGGTTTCACCACGTCGTAAGCGATAGTTGTTTCAAGAATGGGTTTCAAGGACGAGCCTACAGTTATCGTGCGCCACGGCGTAGAGCCTGGCAGTATGATAGCAGGAGTAGCCGAACCCAGTCCGTGGTTTTCCGAATCATGAGGATATGCTATGGTGTATCCCTTGCCTTCTGCGTAATCACTGAGGTGAGAACCGCAGTAGTTGGAACCCACTCCTGTCTCGCTTATGAGTACCCATCCATCATTTCCAATGCGGAAAAGACATGGAAAGGTATATCCCTGACCAAATTTCGATTTCTCATTGAGTGGTGCATCAGCCTTATACTCTTCCTCATAGCTCGGCTTTGTACTCATCCAGCCTTGGTGATTGCCATCTATCTGCGGACATATAAACGAGGTAGCCGTAGTTGGAAGATTAAAACTCGTAGCCTCACTGAGTATCGTTGCGCGGCGTGGTTCATCGCGGTTGGTGGTTGCAGCGCCTGCAAAAGAATAGCAGTATGCCACATCGTTGTTGCTCACCTGCATGGTGAGTGTCATCATACGCTTTCCCGTGGCCGATGTAAAGTCAATTTCTGCCTTGTTAGCCACATAGTGATTGCCCGACGCCTTGGTGCCACGCATGGTGTAGGTCTCGTCAATCTCAGCCGTGCGCACGTCATGCTGTGTCAGTCCCTGCGTATAATCGCCCATATCAGTGACCACACCAAGACACGATGTCAGCATCATATCGCGACCATCATAGCATACGTCATAAGTCAGAAGTCCGCCGTGGCAGTTGATATCCACGCACAGACGGCCATCGGGCGAGGTCACAGTAGTGGTCTCAGCCGAAGCAGAAATCCCTGCTACGGCAAGCATAAGAAATAAGGATTGTATTCTTTTCCTCATATTGTTAACATTGTATTGATTAGTTAGTAATATTTACGTGAGTTTCTCCCTATTCTCTATTGTTAAGCGTCAGTCGCCATACTCTTTACTATTCATGCCCTTCCCATCCACTCTTCCCTCAGTTATCGCCCTCCACATAGTTTTCCATATACATATTCTCTCCATCGAAAGCGGCATAGGTGAAGAGCGAAATCCACTCTCCGAGCACCATCACTCGTGTCTGTTTGGTAATCATCATGTCTATTTCTATATGCCTATGCCCGAAGATGAAGTAGTCAATATCGTGATGTTCCTTCAGATATTGCTTCGAGTAACGTATCAACGGCTCATGGTTTTCGCCCTGATATGGCACTTCCTTGCCATCCTTCCGCTTCATTCGCGAGTGCTTAGCCCATGCTAATCCGAACTTCACTCCGAGGTCAGGATGAAGCCACGAGAACAGTCTCTGGCACACCTTACTATGGAATATGGACCTGATCACCAAGAATTTCTTATCCTTGGCACCGAGCCCGTCGCCGTGTGCCAGATAGAACGTCTTGCCATGCAGTTCCACAGTGGCAGGTCCCGGGTGCAGTATCACGCCACATTCCTCTGCCAGATATGAGAAAGCCCAGATGTCGTGGTTGCCGATGAAATAGTGAACCTCGATGCCCATGTCGGTCAACTCTGAGACCTTGCCGAGGAAACGCGTAAAGCCCTTGGGCACTACGCGCTTGTACTCATACCAGAAGTCAAACATATCGCCGAGCATATAGATGGCCTCTGCGTCTTTCTTTATCTCGTCAAGGAAGCGCACGAGACGCCTCTCCTGCATACGACGGTGTTCTATTGCCAGCGAACCGAGGTGTGCATCGGAAATGAAATATATCATAATTCTGTGTTATTTACAACTTTGCTGATACCGTAAGGCCATTGATGTTGATATCATGGCTACGTCCTGTGCGCATAACCGGTTCGCCAGTCAGTCCCTCGAAGCGGCAGTTGCTGACGTTGATGTTATACACGTTGTCAGACTCCTCAAGTCCGTTGACGAGTATTCCGTATTTCGACTTCTTGCAAGTTACGTTCTCCATGAACACGTTGCGCACCGTAGGTATGTGTCCGCGCTCTGCAATTTCGTTGGGTTCATAGACCAAATTGATGCGCATGACGGCCTCCTTACACTGTCCCACGCGTATGTTACGCATATAGATATTCTGTATTATGCCCCCGCGACAGGTGTTAGTCTTGATGCGCAAGACGCGGTCGAGGTGTGGCGAGTCCATGTCGCAATCCTCAGCAAACACGTTGTCGGCACCGCCACTGATTTCCGATCCTACCACGACACCGCCGTGTCCGTCCTCCATCTTGCACTTACGCACGATGATATTCCTACACGGTATGTTTGCCTTGCGCCCGTCGGCATTGCGTCCGCTCTTCAGGGCTATGCAGTCATCGCCGGTGTGGAAGGTGCAGTTCTCTATCAATACGTCCTCGCATGATTCAGGGTCACATCCGTCGCCGTTAGGTCCTTCGTTGTAAACGTACACGCCGCGCACGGTAAGGTTCTTACATAGCAGCGGGTGCATCACCCAGAATGGTGAGTTGAGCAGTCGCACATCCTCTATCAGCACGTTCTCACAGCGCACGAAATTGACCAGCTGCGGGCGCAATCCCTTGCCCAAACCAAACTTACGTTCGCTTGCCGGAGTACCATTGTCAGACATCATGAGCAGTTCGGCGCGCGTACCTTCCTTTGCCGTTCCCTGCCATTCGTCCACTCCATCGTGATAGCCATGCTCTTTCATGCCTTTCATATACCACCAGTTGCCGTCGTTATTTCCATTGCCATTGATGGTACCCTGACCGCTGAGCGCAATATTCTTGCAGTCGATGGCGTAGATGCAAGGCTGGTAATTCCACAGGTCAAGTCCCTCCCAGCGCGTATATACGAGCGGATAGAGCGAACGGTCGAAAGCGAAGATGAGTTCTGCGTCCTTCTCTACACACAGGTTTACGCCTGATAGAAGCGTGACAGGACCGGTCATATAGCGTCCAGCCGGAATGACGACCTTGCCGCCACCAGCCTTCGAACACTTAGCTATCGTCTTGTTGATGGCTTGCTGGTTCTGCTTCGCAGTAGCCGAAATCTTCACCGGAGCGCGGTAAGTCTTGTCCTTGAAAGTAGGTGCTTTTATGCGGCTCTCTATCTGATGGTAGGTGGTGTTCCACGCTTCTTGAGCCAACTGCTGAGCCATTGCCGTAGCGCTGAGCGCGAGCGCAGCGATGATGGTGAGGATTTGTCTTTTCATTGATATTGCTGGGGATTTAATTTATAAAATGATAATGCTTGTCAGCCATAAGGCTGGGCATGTCTTCGATTTCTGAGTGCTTCTTCGCACGAAGAAATAATGCATGTCAGCCATAAGGC
>FLNY01004244.1_pt1 | contig 80817 bp, 71 predicted proteins | sample 1140381 | NCBI WGS metagenome assembly FLNY01 (sample SAMEA3878172, study PRJEB12797) | bioreactor metagenome | biome: Moose rumen | place: Sweden | collected 2011-10
TCAATTCTCTATAAGATGTCTATAAAAACCGTATTCTATAGCATAGTGATTTTATAGAGTTTTTATAGAGAATTGATACAGATGATATAGAAAAACGACTTCCATTTCAGTGAGGTCAGTTTGATTTCAGTTATTCAAGGTATCAAGTTACGGGAGTGAAATAGGGAGTTAAGCCGGCCCCATTGCTACCTTCCTTCCATGAAGCTTTAGCTCGGCGAATTCGACGCAGCGAGTTTATTTCCATTTTATTACGCTAAGGTCTTGCGAACAATCTTCGTATCTTCTATTCCGTGGCGTAGCCCTTTGTGTCTTTTATTCTTTGAGCTTGATAAACAATTTTAGGGCACATGTGTCCTCTTTTTGCATCGTTACACGATGTTATTATACGAATTTTGCCCAGTTTAACATTATTTAACGGGGGGGTAAATTAACATTATTTATTTATATATTTTTGCAACGTCTGCGGAACAATTGTACAAAAACATCAAATAAGTATCACAAAACACATGTATCAAATAAAAATTAATCAAAACAAACAATCAAAATGAAAAAGGAAGTATTAGCTTTAGTCATGCTCGCAGGTGCATGGCTCGCAAGTGTCACCGCCTTGGCACAGTTCGATGTCAGCAAAGTGTACACCATCGAATCAAACAACAATGCAGGCAAGTACATGCAGGACAATGGTGACGGCTATATCGTCACTGGTGCATTGAATGCAAATTCCTATTGGAAGTTTGAAACAACAGGTAATGATGGCTGCTATTATGTAAAGAATGCCAAGACGGGTAAGTACATGCAGAAGACCAGCGAGTATGAAGTCTCTGTAAAAACAGGAGATACCTCCGTCGAGATTTACATTAAGAACGACCCTGATAAAGGTGCGACTGTCTATGGTATGGCTTCTACAGACCGTACCCCCCACGATTTTGCAGACGACAACACATGGGGAGCCAACTACAACGGTGGTACTGGCGTTGTGCAGGGCTTCCATGCAGCATTAGGTAAACGCCCTAACTCTTTCTGGAAAATTATTGGTCATAGCTTTACAAATGGCATTTGCTCAGATAATTGTTCAGAAAAATATCAAGCCCCTGCACTTGTGAATGGTTGGTACGAGCTGACCAATGCAGGTAATGTGGAGTGGTTCAGCAATAAGGTAAATAGCGGTGACATTGCCATTCAAGGTAAGATGATGAACGACATTGACTTCACAGATGTAAACCACACACCTATTGGAAACACGACAGGGTATAAGTTTAACGGCACATTCGACGGCCAAGGCTTCCGCATCAAGAATTTAATCATCAGTCGTGATTCAGAAGACAACATCGGTTTCTTCGGTTTCCTGCGCGGTGCTGGTACAACAACTATCAAGAACCTTATCATCGATGCAACTTGTTCCATTCATGGCAACAATCGTGTAGGAGGCATTGCTGGTTCATTCCAAGTTGATGGCGGTACCATTACCATTGAGAATGTTGTCAACGAAGCAAATATTTCAGCTAACGGTAAGGATGCTGCCGGTATCATAGGCGGGCGCGAAAGTCACAATCCAACATTTATCATCAAGAATGTTTTGAACAAAGGTAATGTTACATCATCCGATGAAAATGCATACGTAGGAGCTCTATGCTGTTACTTTGAAGCTAATTCTAATTCTAAGATTGAGAACTTCGTCAATCTTGGCACAATTGGAACTCATAGAGGCGGCAACATCGGCCGTCATAACATTACAAATATAACTAACATCATAGACCTCTCTGACACAGATCCAGATGGGACAAACGACGGCACGAACTACGGTTTTGACAGCGGCTTGACAACTGACGACATTACAAACGGTAAACTTGCTTACACTGTAGGTTGGTGGCAGCTTCTCGGTACTGATGCTTATCCCATGCCCATTGAGAAGGCTGGTGCAGTTGTCTATAGGAATGGTAACTATTCCTGTCCCAATACGGTGGCAAGTGAGACCTATTCAAATACTGAATATAAGACCGGTAACTATACATCACATACAAACAACACGAAAGGCTTCTGTACATACTGTGATGAGGTAATACCTGATCATATATCTGCTGATGCGGATGGCTTCTTGCCTTTGTCTTCTTCGGACGATTTGACTTGGTTCTCTGCTATGGTGAATGCCGGTAATACTGCTATCAATGGTAAGCTGACTGAGAATGTGGATATGAGCAGCGTAACCTATACTCCTATAGGTAATAATGACAACAGGTATCATGGCGCATTCGATGGGGCAAACCATAAAGTAAACCTCAATATCGATACTAATGCGTATGGCCAGGCCTTCATCGGCATTGCAACTGGCGGTGTAACCGTCAAGAACCTTGTCATAACAGGCACAGTAAAGAATGCTGGGAGTAAGACAGCCGGTATTATTGCTGAGGCAATCGGCGGCGGTTTAGTTACAATCCAGAACTGTGGTAACGAAGCTACCATCCAAGGTGCAGGTGGCGAAACAGCTGCTATCGTAGCGAACAACTGGGGATATAGCTGCACATTGAGTATTGAGAATGTGTACAACATAGGTGATGTATCAGGAACTGGTGATGTGTCATCCATTTGTGCATGTCAAGGCAATAGCAATTCTATTTTTAAGAATGTATATAATGCCGGTAATGTTACAGGTGATGCGGCAGGTAAATTTGTTCGTACTTCTTCGGGAACATACGCCAACTGCTACAGCACCTCTCTTTCAAACGATAATGCAAGCATCATTCAGACAGATGCAAGCAAGGTTGCTTCCGGCGAACTCTGCGCAAAGTTGGGCTTTGGCTTCCGTCAGAACTTGAGCAGCGACACGTATCCTAATTTTACTTCCGACCACGGCTTCGTTGTCCAGATTGGTGAAGCCAAGTACTCTACTATGTACAACACATACTCTGACGTGACTATCCCAACGGGCATCGAAGCCTTTGCCGGTAAGGTCAATACCGAAAGCATTTCGCTCCTTCCCATTACAGAGGCTATCGCTGCAAGTGAGCCTGTTGTCATCAAGGGTGAAGCAGCCCTCTATAACTTCATGCCTACGACTGGTGCCAGCAAGGCTGCAACCAATGACCTCCAGGGCTCTGATGGCACTAAGACTGGCGGCTCAAATATCTATGCTCTTGCCCAAAAGAACGACGTAGTCGGCTTCTATCCTGTTGCCGCTTCTGTCACCATTCCTGCTGGCAAGGCATACCTTGAGTACACTGGCAGCAACTCTGTCAAGGGCTTCGCCTTCGTCTTCGACGGCGACGATGCAACAGGCATCAGCCTCACCCCCGACCCCTCTCCCGTGGGCGAGGGGAGTATCTACAATCTCGCTGGTCAGCGCATCCAGAAGATGCAGAAAGGCATCAACATCGTAAACGGAAAGAAGATTTTAAAGTAAAAGCCTCTCTCCTAACCCCTCTCCTGTAGGAGAGGGGAACTATAAATTAGGAAATAAATAGTAAATCGTAAAATCGTAAATTATTATGATGAAAAAGTCATATTTTTCCCCTGAGATGCTGACCGTTCAGCTCAGCACAAAATCTGTTATGCTGTCAGAGTCACTTCCGTTTGTAAAACCTGAAGGAGAACTCGATGAAACCAACTCCGTAACAGAATCTGACCAAATCCTCACGAAGGAAAACAAGTCCCTTTGGGACAACGAGTGGTAAGCACTCACCTTTCCGCCCCCTTCGGTTGGGCAGGAAGATAAGAACATGCAGAGGCAGGCGACGTGTTCGCCTGGCCTCTGCTGTCTTTAAGAGTAAATTTTGCTACCATTAAATGTAGCAATTGCAATCAATAAATGTACATATAAAACACTCAACTTTCGACTCCGTCGTCCTATCGGTTCATGGAAGGAAGGTAGCAGTTGTTACAAGGGGGCAAGCCCCCTTGCTGTCTTAGCTTAACTCCCGTAACTTAAATTATTAATGTATAATGCTAACAATTGCTACCTTATGTTATAGTTTTTACTACGACGTCTTTTATCTTTTGCTACTTTCATATTTCTCCTTCTGTTACTTTTTTCTGAAGATTGGAAGAAAAAATGTATGAAATCATCAAATTTTGTAGATTTTGTTTGGCATGAATGTGAAAAAAATCATAACTTTACGGCGTGAAATAAAATAATGTACTGTAACCTTAACAACATTAAGCTTATGAAAAAGTTTACTCTCATGGCCGTTGCTTCTTTGTTTGCAATGGCAGCAAGTGCACAGACAGTGCAGATTTTCAGTGGCGGCGAGGTCGTCGGTCAGAAGTCGCTCAGTGAGGTTGACTCCATAGCCTTCAACGAGCAGGATGCGGGCAAGGCAGCTGCCACCCTCAAGAAGTCCTACATCACGATGGAGGTGGGCGAGCAGGTTGCCTACGACAATATTCTCGACATGAACAACCTGACGCCAGACGAGCTCACTATTGTCAGCTCCGACAATAGTGTCGTCAGCCCCACCAGCTCCTATCTCGAGGCAAAGGCAGAAGGTGCTGCCGTCATCATGGTGTCGTACATCGGCGTGACGGAACCTCTGCGTCTGGTTGTCAAAGTAGGCAAGTATGGCGTGATGGTTGTCGATGATGTGTTTACCATTACAGGCAGAGGCACCGCTGCAACTGGCAAGATTTCGGCCGGTGGCTTCTCTGTAAGTCAGAGCGTGACACTTATGAGTCCGAGCACGTCCATCGACCCAATAACCACGGTCATCACAGGAATTGATATGTTCCGTAAGTCCGTGACCTTTGCTACGACAGGAGATGAGGTAGGTTTTCTGCTTCGAGGCATCGACAAATCAAATGTCGAGAGAGGTTCTGTCATTGTGGGTGGCACCTTCCCTGAATATGGAAGAAATTACACGATTAAGGCCAGGTTGTATGTTTTGACCAAAGCCGAAGGTGGTCGCCACACGCCATTCTACGCTGGTTACCGTCCGCAAATGTACGTCAATGGAGTGGACTTTACTGCCCCTGTCACTGCTCTTGGAACGGTGGATGGCGAAGCAGTTACTATGGTTATGCCAGGACAAACCGTCGTAGATATCGAATTCACTTTCGCCTCTGATGCCGCCGCAATTCCCTGGACCTACCTCGGCCAGCCCTTCACGCTCCGCGAAGGCGGCAAGACTATAGCCCGTGGCATCATCACCGGCTTTTGATAAGACATTATATAAATAAATAGAAGAGCGCTCAGCCTTGATGGCTGAGCGCTCTTCTTTCATGGTGACTCCGCTGGGATTCTAACCCAGGACCTTCAGAACCGGAATCTGACGCTCTATACAGCTAAGCTACGGAGCCAAGGAAGTGAGATAATTATAAATTCCTAATTATCTTATTTTCTTAATTTCTTATTTTCTAGAACGGTAGTTCGTCCGTTGCATCTGGTGCGGTAAAGGGAACTGCGTCGATGGGAGCTGCCTGTGCTTCGGGAGCGGGTTGAGGTGCAGCAGGAGCTGTCTGTGCCTCGGGAGCTGCAGCAGGTGCAGGAGCAGGAGCTGCCTGACCGCGATCTACGCGGAAAGCACGAACATCGTTGAACCAACGACCGTTGTACTCGTGAGCATCAATATCGAAGTGAACCGTCAGTTCTTCGCCGACCTGAATGTTGAAGGCGGCAAGACGGTCAACGCCAAAGACGTCGAACACCATCTTGCGGGGGAACTCACCCGGAACTTCCAATACAAACGACTTGGCCTTCCATTCGTTGCCCGTTCTGCTACTTACACCGCCGCGCTCGTTGAACTCGGCTATAATCTTACCTGTTAATTCCATTTGTGTGTATATATTAATGATTTTGGCTGCAAAGGTAGTGAGTTTAATTCAAATTTCAAAATTAATAAATTCAAAATTATATAACAATGTGTTTTTTTCATTCTTTTTCTTTGAGGAAGCACGAAAAAAGACTATCTTTGCCGTGCGAAATAGTAAATAGTAAAATGTCAAATAGTAAATAATTTTATGAATTTCAAAGTATCAAGCACGGCTTTCTACAGCCGCCTGACTGCTGCCAGCAAGGTGATGGCAAGCAAGAACTCTATGCCCATTCTGGATTGTTTCCTGCTCGACGTGGCTAACGGCACAATCACAATCACGGCATCCGACAGCGAGAAGTATTTCATCACAACCGTCCCCACCATCGAGCAGAGCGGCGACGCACGCTTCTGCATCCCTGCCAAGACACTCATCGAGTCGATGAAAGAACTGGCTGAACAACCCCTCAACATCGGCTACAACTCCGAAACGCAGGAGGTGAAGGTAGTTCACAACTCTGGTTCGTTCGTCGTGATGGCAATGGACGCAGCTCCTTATCCCATGGCAAAGACCGTGAGCGACGACGCCACACGCATCGAGCTGCCTGCAAGCGTACTGCTCAACGGCATCAACCGTTGCCTCTTCGCCACGGCCAACGACGAGATACGCCTCGTGATGAATGGCATCTATGTGGATATCAAGCCCGACTGCATCGTGTTTGCCGGCACAGACGGCCGCAAGCTCGTGCGCAACACCAACCGCACCGTGCAGAGTGGTCTCACCGCTGGCTTCATCCTGCAGAAGAAGGTGTCTGCCATCCTGAAGGCTGTCCTGACGAAGGAAGAGGAGAACATCACCATCGCCTTCGACAACGAGAAGGCTACCATCACCTCTGCCGACATGACGATGCATTTCCGCCTCATCGAAGGTCGCTACCCGAACTACAACGCCGTCATCCCCGAGAACAATCCCTACTCGGCAAATGTTGACCGTCAGGCCCTGATGAGCGCCTTGAAACGTGTCAGCGTCTTCTGCAACCAGAGCAGCGGCCTCGTCAAACTCGAACTGGGCAACAACAACATCAAACTGACCGGTCAGGACAACGAATACGCCACACGTGCCGAGGAATTCATCCTCTGCGAATACAACAACACCCCCATCAGCATCGGCTTCAGCTGCACCTTCCTGCTCGAGATAGCTGGCATCCTGGATAGCGAGACGCTCAAGATAGAGGTGGCTGACCCCAGCCGTCCTGGCGTGATTCGTCCTGCCGACGACAACCCAGAGGACGAGGTGCTGATGCTCCTCATGCCTATGCGCGTAGAAGACTAAGCGATGAAACTCAAGCTCGAGAAGCCCATCATCTTCTTCGATCTCGAGACGACAGGCTTGACGATAGGCAAGGACCACATCGTAGAGCTCTGCTATATTCGTCTCGAACCCAATGGCAACGAGAGGGCTGAGACATTGCGCTTCAACCCAGGCATCCATATCTCGAAGGAGAGCAGCGACATCCACGGCATCACGGACAGCGACGTGAAGGACTGTCCCACCTTTGCCGAGAAAGCAGAGGAACTGGCAAAAGTCTTCGAAGGTTGCGACCTCGCCGGCTACAACAGCAATCGCTTCGATGTACCCATGCTTGCCGAGGAGTTCGCTCTCTGCGGCATCGACATCCACATCAACGAGAAGCGTCTGGTCGATGTACAGAACATCTTCCACAAGATGGAACAGCGAACCCTTGTGGCTGCCTACAAGTTCTATTGCGGGAAGAACCTCGAGAATGCCCACAGCGCTTTGGCTGACACAAAAGCTACGCTCGAAGTGCTCGAAGCGCAGCTCGACAGATATGCAGACTTGAAGAACGACGTCGCCTTCCTTGCCGACTTCAGCCAGCTCTTCCGAGGCGTTGACCTTGCTTTGCGCTTTGTCTATGACGAGAACAATGTCGAGATCATCAACTTCGGCAAGTACAAGGGACAAGCCGTGAAGGATGTACTCAGGAAAGACCCCAACTTCAAGCACTGGATGTTGCAAGGCGACTTCACGCACAACACGAAACAGACACTTGAACGACTCGCATTGAAGTATGCTCAGAAATAAGAAGATAGTACTTGGCATAACAGGAAGCATAGCTGCCTACAAAGCATGCCTCCTAGTTCGTCTGCTCATTAAAAAAGGAGCTGAGGTACAGGTCGTAATGACGCCTGCAGCAAAGGAGTTTATCACGCCCCTGACGCTTTCTACATTGACGCAGAAGCCTGTCGTCAGCGAGTTCTTCGACCGCAGGGATGGCAGTTGGCATTCGCATGTCAGCCTCGGATTGTGGGCAGATGCCATGCTCATCGCTCCCGCTTCGGCAAGCACTATCGGAAAGATGGCAAACGGCATTGCCGACAATATGCTCGTCACAACTTATCTGAGCATGCGAGCTCCAGTGTTCGTGGCTCCAGCAATGGACCTCGACATGTATGCCCATCCCTCAACACAGGCCAACCTGAAGAAGTTACAGAGCTTCGGAAACCACATCATCGAGCCGGGGACGGGTTTCCTTGCCTCAAAATTGGAAGGCAAAGGTCGCATGGAAGAGCCGGAGAAGATAGTGGAAGCCCTGGAGCAGTTCTTTTCCCAGCAGCAAAGACTTGCAGGCAAGAAGGTGCTCATCACGGCAGGCCCTACCTACGAGAAGATTGACCCCGTTCGCTTCATAGGCAACTACAGCAGTGGCAAGATGGGCTTCGCTCTGGCAGAGGTCTGTGCCGAGCAAGGAGCAGAGGTGACGCTCGTCAGCGGTCCTGTCACGTTGATGACCAGCCATCCTGCCATTCATCGCATTGATGTGGAGAGTGCCCAGCAGATGTACGAGGCAGCAACGAAACATTTCCCCAAGGCAGACATTGCCATCCTTTGTGCAGCAGTGGCCGATTTCACACCCAAGACGACTGCCGACAAGAAGATAAAGCGGAAGGGCGATAATCTGAAACTCGAGCTTCAGCCAACTCAGGACATTGCCGCAGCCCTTGGTGCCATCAAGAAAAAGAAACAGGTGTTGGTGGGCTTCGCCCTGGAAACGGACAACGAACTCCAGAACGCCAAAGGCAAGATGGAGCGCAAGAACCTTGACTTCATCGTCATGAACAGCCTTCAGGACAAAGGGGCAGGCTTCCGTGTCGACACAAACAAAGTGACCATTATCGACCGCCATCAGGGTCTTACGGCTTACGATGTCAAGTCAAAAAGGGAAGTGGCACAGGACATTGTTCAATCCATAATTCATAATCCATAATTCACTGCCATGCGTCGAGTCCTGCTTATTCTTTTCTTTTCACTTTTCACTTTTCACTTCCTGAACGCTCAGGAGCTTGAAGCCCGTGTGACCATCAATCATACACAGATTGAAACCACACGCACCGAAGTGTTCGATGCCTTGCAGACAAAGCTGACCGACTTCCTCAATAACCACAAGTGGACGGAGATACCCTTCCGCGAGAACGAGAAGATACAGTGCAACTTCAACATCACAGTCAATACCTACAAGCCTGACGAGAACACCTTCGAGTGCACGTTGCTGATGAACTGTAGCCGGCCTGTCTATGGCAGCACATACAACACCGTGGCCTATGCTGTGAACGACGGTAACTTCACCTTCGAGTTCTCAGAGTTCGACCAACTTGAATACCAGGAGAACCAGATTGACAACAACCTCGTGGCTCTCCTTGCCTACTACGCCTATATGATAATCGGCATGGACCTCGACACGATGGCGTTGAAGGGAGGTACTGACTATTTCCACATAGCCGAAGATATTGCCACGGCTGGCGAGAACATGGGCTTCCCCGGATGGAAAGCCTTCGGCGACAGCGGTAACCGCTTCGGCCTGCTGAACGACTACATGGACGGCGCAATGGAATGTATGCGCGAGTTCAACTACATCTATCATCGCAAGGGCCTTGACCGCATGGCTGAGGTTCCCGACAGTGCCCGCGCCACCATTGCCGACGCTTTGGAACTGCTTCATGAAGCCAACACGGCCAAGAACATGACAAAGGTGGCACAGCTCTTCACCGAGTACAAGCGCGACGAACTTGTCAACATATTTGAAAAGAAAGGTACGCGCGAGGAGAAGGACAAAGCCTACGAAATACTCTTTGCCATCGATGCCTCACAAAGCAACGAATGGGATAAGATAAAGAAGTAAAGCTATACATTATTTATATATAATAGTATCGTAGGCAAACTGTCAATGTGCAGTTTGATGTATTGTTACGCATAATCAGAGAGAAAAAATGTAGATAATAAGAAAAGGCGGCAGTCACTCACATCGGAGCGGCTGCCGCCTTTTGCTTTCTCTATGCAGAAATATGGAGTGACGCGTCCTTCTTGTCCCGTTCTGCCGGATTTGCAATCCGGCAGAATTGAACATAAGCATTTGTAATGCGATGAACAGAATTTCTATGCGGACGGTACGTCTGCGTTCCCATTCTCCAGCTCTGCCTGCAGGCGGAGCATCTCGTCGCGCAGGATGGCAGCATCCACAAACTCGAGACGCTTGGCTGCTTCCTGCATCTTCTTCTTAAGGCTCGCTATGCGCTTCCTCTTCTGGTCGTCGGTAAGCGTTTCTGCTTCGGCAACGGCAAGAACTTCATAATGTGCTGGCTCGACATAGGCTTGCAGACCTTCCTGACCATCGCTGAAGGGCGATGACTGGTCCTTGCGTATTTGTCGGGGCGTGATGTTGTGCTCTTCGTTGTAGCGCAGCTGCTTCTCGCGTCGCCGGTTGGTCTCGTTTATGGTAGCTGCCATGCTTTCAGTGATGCTGTCGGCATACAAAATGGCTTTGCCGTTGACGTTTCGGGCGGCACGGCCAATCGTTTGTGTCAGGCTTCGCTGGTTGCGGAGGAATCCTTCCTTGTCTGCATCGAGGATGGCAACAAGTGAGACTTCCGGCAAGTCGAGACCTTCCCTGAGAAGATTCACGCCGACCAGCACATCGTGCTTCCCCATGCGAAGTTCGCTGAGGATGCGCACGCGGTCGAGCGTATCGACGTCGCTATGGATGTAAGTTGCTTGGATGCCACCAGCAAGCAGGTATTCCGTAAGCTCCTCGGCCATACGTTTCGTGAGCGTCACGACAAGGACACGCTCCTTCCTCTCGATGCACCCCTGAATCTCTTCCATCAGGTCGTCGACTTGATTCTCTGTGGGACGCACCTCGATGAGAGGGTCAAGCAGACCTGTGGGGCGGATGACTTGTTCCACGACTACGCCTTCGCTCTGTTGGATTTCATAGTCGGCAGGCGTTGCGCTGACGTAGATGACCTGAGGAACCATCTCTTGGAACTCCTCGAACTTGAGCGGACGGTTGTCCTTGGCAGCAGGGAGGCGGAAGCCGTAATCCACGAGCGTCGTCTTGCGAGCCTGGTCACCTCCGTACATAGCGTGAAGCTGAGGCACGGAGACATGGCTTTCGTCTATAACCATGAGGAAGTCCTTTGGGAAAAAGTCGAGCAGACAGTAGGGACGTGTGCCGGGTTTGCGACCATCGAAGTAACGGCTGTAGTTCTCAATGCCGGCGCAGTGTCCCAGCTCGCGAATCATCTCGATGTCGTAGGTGACACGCTCGTGCAGACGCTGTGCCTCAAGCTCCTTGCCCTGACTCTCGAAGAAGGCAACCTGAGCCCTCAGGTCCTCCTGAATCTGAACGATGGCACGCTCCTGGGCATCCTTCGACGTCATGAAGAGGTTGGCAGGATATACCTTGTAGCAATCATAAAGCTGTATGCGTACAAGGAGCTCAGCGTCAAGTTCTTCGATACTCTCGATTTCGTCGTCCCAGAAAGTAATCCTAAGCAGGAAATCACTGTATGCAAGAGCAATGTCTACGGTGTCACCTTTCACCCTGTACTCGCCTCTGGACAGACTTATATCGTTGCGGACATATAGCAGCTCGTTGAGACGTCGCAGCAATTCGTTGCGGTCGAGCTTCTGCCCAACATGAAGTTCCAAAAGATTCTCGTAGAAGGTGGAAGGGTTGCCCATGCCGTAGATGCAGGAGACGCTGCTGACTACGATGACATCCTGCCTTCCGGAGAGCAAGGCGCTCGTAGCCGAGAGGCGCATCTTATCGATTTCATCGTTGATGGCCAAGTCCTTCTCGATGTAAGTATCGGTAGAAGGCATGTAGGCCTCAGGCTGATAGTAGTCGTAGTAGCTGACGTAGTACTCTACGGCATTATGCGGGAAGAATTGCTTCATCTCGCCGTAGAGCTGAGCTGCAAGCGTCTTGTTGTGCGAGAGGATGAGGGTGGGGCGGCCCACGTTCTTGATGACGTTGGCGATGGTGAACGTCTTGCCGCTGCCTGTAACGCCCAAAAGCGTCTGTGCCTTGACGCCCTGTCGGATGCCTTCCGTCAATTGTTGGATGGCCTCTGGTTGGTCGCCTGTAGGTACATAATCTGATACCAATTCGTAATTCATGTTGCAAAGGTACGAAAAAAGTTTATAGTTCATGGTTTATAGTTCATAATTATTTCGTATCTTTGCAGCAAAATTAAATTATTCGTTATGAAAGTGAAAGAGAAAAAGGCAAAAGTCAAGAAAGAAGAGAAGGAGAAAAAAACTTCGGAAAAGAAAGCCCCGAAGAAGAAAGCGTTGAGAAAAGGCTCAAAGTTGCTTGAATGCATTCTCGACTTAAATGCCAATAATATCTGGGACTACGATGAGTATTCAATTTCTGAGGCTTGGGAACGCGAGCGGGAAGAGGAAGACTTCTCCATAAGCGAGCCTAAGCTCCTCAATACAATAAGGCTTGCCTTCGAAGTGGTACATTACAATCCGGCAGACGAGCGCGAGGCAAAGAAATATGAAAAAGGCGGATGGGAGAAGTTGACACATTGCAAAGAAGAAAAGGGCTGTGTGGCAATTCGCAGGAAAGCAATCGAACGCATCACCGACCTTAGCTACGAGAACATCCGTCACATTTCGACCGCCATGCTCCTCGAACTCATCGACCGCAACTTTGGCGGTGGCTGGGACGCAATCGCCCTTGCTATTCGCGACATTATAGAGACCGGATTTGAGATTAGCACTACTCAACTTCCCGCGAGCCGCATTCATGCTCCGGGCGGGACGGTAGAGAAGAAGGTGGCGCAGGGCTTTGACGTCCTGGAGATTCCCAAGGGAACTTGGGTGGAAGCTATCTTTGCAAAGAAGAAAGACCCTGTTGAAAAGATTCACATGGACCTGCCGGAAAGGGAATATGACGAGGACGGAAATCCCATTTCGCTTCCTTCCGACCTGGACAGCTCGGAGGAGAATGAGGACGAGACACTCGACAACGACGACACCTACTACAGCAGCTTGACGCCAGAAGCCGACGTGAAAGACATCGAGGAAGAAGGGTTGTCAATCGAAGACGTCAGTGAAAGCGACGAAGACGAGTAGTCTCACCGCCTCCTGAACTCAGCACAAACAATTCCTGTAGCGACCGCCACGTTGAGACTTTCCGTGGTGAGTGAGCCTTTGGGATAGTTGGGAACAAACAATCTACGGTTTACTAACTTCGCAACAGGCTGGCTGATGCCGTTCCCTTCATTGCCCATCACGATGATGCCGTGCTGGGAAAGTTCCTCCTTGTAGATGTCTGTCCCGTCGAGGAAAGTGCCGAAGACAGGTATCTCGGCCTGCGTCAGGACCTCGGGAAGGCTGCAATAGAAGACCTTGACCCGTGCCAAAGCTCCCATGCAGGACTGTACGCATTTCGGATTATAAACGTCTGCCGTTCCATCGGAACACAGGACTTCGTGTATGCCAAACCAGTCCGCTATACGGAGAATCGTGCCAAGATTGCCAGGGTCTTGTATGCCATCCAATGCGATGACAAGTTTATCCCGCAGGGACGAGACGTTGAGCCGCCTTTCGGGAATCGCCATCACGGCCAGGACGCTTTGTGGCGTCCGAAGGAGACTCGCCCTCTCCAACTCCGCTTGACTCACCTCATCCACCTCCTTGACTGCCCGAAGGAGGTGGCGGTTTTGGTCGAGCCATTCTTTGGTGGCTGCAATATATAAAGGAGTAGAGTAGGGAAGCAACTCTCCCACGAGCTTGGGGCCTTCGGCGACAAAGGCATTTTCTTGCAAGCGATACTTTCGCATCTCCAGAGACTTAATCCACTTAATTCGAGTTCGAGATATCATATTTATTGGTTCAAAGCTTTTTGCAAAGTTACGAAAAATAATAAAATTATGAATTATGAACTATGAATTATGAACTAAATGTCGTATCTTTGTCGCGTGAATCACGTAAAACGGCTCATAAAAACAGTTCTCCTGTTGCATTTCCTCATTGTTTTGAGCGGATGTCACACGTCTCGTTTCATTCCGGAGGACGAGTATCTGCTCACCGGGACGAGTGTCAGCTGCGAAGACAAGTTGGTGAAGACTGAAGAGCTACAGGCTTACATGCCCCAGCGCCCCAATAGTAAGTGGTTTTCCATCTTCAATGTTCCGCTCGGCATATACAGTCTCTCGGGCCGAGACAGCACGAGGCGCATCAACCGCTTCCTGCGTCATCTGGGCGAGGCACCTGTCATCTACGACCGTGAGCGCACCATACAAGCCTGCAACAACATGCAGCTTGCGGTCCGCAATCAGGGTTACCTCAATGCTGAGGTGCTTTTGCTGGAGAAGGCGACGAAGGACAAGATGAAGATTTTCTACCGTATCGTGCCCCATGAACGCTACCATATCCACGAGTTCTCGCTCGATGTGCAGGATGATTCCTTGCGTCGGATACTCGACAGCCTCGACTATCATCCGACGTTGGCACTGAACTCCGAGCACAGGAAACCTTATAGCATCAACGACTTGGATGCCGAGAGGAGCCGGCTCTACGGCTTGCTCGTGGAGAATGGATACTATAAGTTCAACAAAGACTTTGTTCACTTTCGTGTGGACACGACGTTTGGCCAGCATTTGGCCAACGTTGAAATGATTGTGCTACCAGCCTCGGGAAGTTCCGATACAGCAAGCTTCGCACATCGTCGCTATCATATCGGGGACATTACATACGACTTCCAGGACGAGAAGTCCTTCCTGCGCCCTAAGGTCCTAAGGAATGCCATGGCCATCAGCAAAGGTGGACTCTATCGGGAAAAAGACATGCACGAGACGTATGCACGCCTTACGCGACTCAGTGCGGTGATGGGGGCCAACGTCCGCATCGAGGAGCGGAACGATGATAGCGACACCATCGACGTCAACATAACGCTTAGCCCGAGCAAGCGCAACTCTTTCAGTGCCGAGCTGGAAGGCACCAACTCGGCCGGAGACTTCGGTGCCGCTGCCAGCGTCACCTACCAGAACCGAAATCTCTTCCGTGGCTCGGAGCTCTTCAACATTAAGGTGCGCGGCGCTTTCGAGGCGATAAAGGGACTGAGTGGATATGCCGACCAGAACTTCATTGAGTACAGCATCGAGTCGGGCATCACGTTCCCCGACTTCAAGTTCCCCTTCCTCCGGCCTTCTTTCAGGCGTAACGCCCAGGCGACCACAGAGGTGAACCTGGCTTACGACTCGCAAGACCGGCCCGAGTTTCACCGTCGCGTGCTGACGGGCGTGCTGCGTTACCGATGGACACGACGCAACAGACAGCTTCAGCACCGCTTTGACCTGCTTGATATCGACTACGTGTTCATGCCGTGGATAAGCGATACATTTCGCGAGAAGTACCTTAGCGACCCGCAGAACCGCAACGCTATTCTGAAGTACAATTACGAAAACCTGTTCATCATGAACTGGAGCTACCACTTCTCCTACGCCTCGCGGCCGCTCGGGGCTTCGGCCTCAAACTACGGCACGAACGCTTACACCATCCGCCTCGGCCTCGAGACAGCAGGCAACCTGCTCTATGGAATCACCAGCGCGGCGCGTACAAAACAGAACGACGACGGGCAATACACGCTCTTCAACATCGCCTATGCACAGTACGCAAAGCTTGACTTCGCCTTTTGCAAAAGCTTCCTCATCAACAAGAACAACTCCCTGGCGCTCCACGCAGCGCTTGGCATCGCCGTTCCCTACGGCAATTCCTACATTCTGCCATACGAGAAACGCTACTTCAGCGGCGGTGCCAACAGCGTCAGAGGCTGGAGTGTCCGCGAGTTGGGACCTGGCAGCTTCCAGGGGTCGGACGGAAGAATCGACTTCATCAACCAGACGGGCGACATCAAGCTCGACCTTAACGCAGAATACAGGACGCATCTCTTCTGGAAAATCGACGGCGCGGCTTTCATCGATGCAGGCAATATCTGGACCCTCAGGGACTATAAAGACCAACCGGGAGGGCAGTTCCGGTTCGACGAGTTCTGGAAGCAAATTGCCGTTTCTTACGGTCTCGGGCTCCGACTCAACTTCAACTTCTTCATCCTGCGGTTCGATGCAGGCATGAAGGCAATCAATCCTGCTTACACGACCAAGCGGGAGCACTTCCCCATCTCACACCCCAAATTCAAGCGCGACTTCACCTTCCACTTCGCCGTCGGAATGCCTTTCTGACAATTTCAAAACGTGAAAATTTTGATTTCAAAATGTTGAAACTCTCCGTCCTCATCCCCACATACAATGAAGATTGCAGCCGTCTGGTCAATGACCTGCAGGCGCAGCTGCCGACAGATGCAGAGATTATCGTCGGCGACGACGGCCCTCCCCACAATCTTGGCAGGGCTGCCAGGCGGAATGCTCTTGCCGAGGAAGCGAGAGGGGAGTGGCTACTCTTCATCGATGCCGACGCGGAAGTGAGAAGCAGGAGTTTTATTGCCAACTACATGGCAGCGTGCAACCAGGCTCCCGTCGTGTGTGGCGGAACCGGCAATCTGCCTGCCTGCCCTCGGCCGGAAGCACGTCTGCGCTACGACTACGAGGTGAAGGCGGAAAAGAGACGCACCCTTCAGTATCGGCAGGCGCATCCCTACGACGGCTTCACGACGTTCAACTTCCTCATCCGGCGCGACCTCTTCCTCTCCATTCGCTTCGACGAAAGCCTGAAACACTACGGGCACGAGGACACGCAATTCGGCTTGGAACTGAAGAAGAGAGGTGTCCCCGTCCTCCACATCGACAATAAGCTGACCCACCTCGGCATTGAAGACGCTGCCGACTACCTTCGCAAAGTGGAGACCGGCCTTAGAACCCTGGCCTCGATGAGCGTCGAGCAGAAACATAACGTACGCATCTCGACGCTGGCACTGCGGTTGGAGCACCTGCATCTGCTTGGGCCGGTACGGTTTGTATACAGCATGAGTAAGTCGCTCTTACGCAAGAACTTACTCGGCCATCGCCCCAGCCAGGTCCTTTTCGCCTTCTACAAACTGGGCTACTACATTAGCCTCTGAAATCTGCAACGCGTTGCATCGGAAATTGCAACGCCTTGAAAATAATTTATAACACGTTGGAATTTCATTTGCAACACGTTGGAATTTCATTTGCAACACGTTGGAATTTCATTTGCAACACGTTGGAATTTTGCTTGCAACGTGTGTACTTTTCCCGCGACACGCTTTTTCCTCGTTTTTTCTTTCTGTTTTCTGATTTTCTTCGTAAATTTGCAGACGTTATGCAACCTTTAGCAGAAAGAATGCGTCCGTTGACGCTCGACAATTATATCGGGCAACAACACTTGGTGGGACCAGGTGCGGTGCTCCGTAGGATGGTAGAAAGCGGCCACGTCAACAGCTTTATCCTGTGGGGACCTCCAGGAGTAGGGAAGACCACGTTGGCAAGCATCATTGCCCGCAAGCTGGAAGTGCCTTTCTTTACACTCAGTGCGGTGACAAGCGGGGTTAAGGATGTTCGCGACATCATCGAGAAGGCTCGCTCCACACGGTTCTTTAACCAAAACAATCCAATACTTTTCATCGACGAGATACACCGCTTCTCCAAGTCGCAGCAAGACTCCCTGCTGGGTGCCGTGGAGCAAGGAATCGTCACGCTCATCGGCGCGACGACGGAGAACCCTTCCTTTGAAGTCATCCGTCCGTTGCTTTCCCGTTGCCAAGTATACACGCTCAGTCCGCTCGAAGAAAAAGACCTGTTGAAACTTGCAAGCTATGCCGTGACGCACGACATCGAGTTGAGCAAACGTGCATTCCGTTTCACCGAAACCGGTGCAATGATTCGATTCAGCGGTGGCGACGCGAGGAAACTCCTCAACATACTGGAGCTTGTCTATGAGTCGGCACCGGAAGAAGGCGACATCGAAGTGACGGATGCCCTCGTGACAGATTGCCTGCAGCAGAATCCACTTGCTTACGACAAGGACGGCGAAATGCATTACGACATTATTTCCGCCTTCATCAAGAGCATCAGAGGCAGTGACCCCGACGCCGCCATCTACTGGCTCGCCCGCATGATCGAGGGTGGGGAAGACCCTGCATTCATTGCTCGCAGGCTGGTTATCAGCGCGAGCGAAGACATAGGACTCGCCAACCCGAATGCCCTCCTGCTTGCCAATGCCGCCTTCGACGCCGTGATGAAACTCGGCTGGCCGGAAGGACGCATCCCACTGGCTGAAGCCACCGTATATCTTGCCACCAGTCCGAAGAGCAATTCGGCTTATATGGCCATCAACGACGCACTTCAAAAGGTACAGGAGACAGGCAATCAACCGGTCCCGCTACACCTTAGGAACGCTCCTACATCGTTGATGAAAGACCTCGGTTACAGCAAGGGCTACAAATATGCACACGACTATGAAGGCCATTTCGTGCTTCAGCAGTTCCTGCCCGACGAGTTGAAAGACCAAAGATTCTGGCATCCGCAGAGCAATCCACAAGAAGACAAACTCCGGGCACAAATGGAGAAATGCTGGGGGAAAAACAAGTACGAAGACGAGACAGGCAGATGAGCGACGGGAATTTCAACAGAGCATTGCTCCCTTCAACGCCTTACAGAAGCGGAGTCAAGATGGGCTTTCAGCAAGCAAAAGCAAAGGCTGTCAATGCCTTAAGTCATGCCTTGGAGCAAGTAGAGCCGTCGCTGTCGCCCCAGCAAAAGGCTGACATTCACAAAATCTTTGATGAAGAGCTAAGACTTCTTCCTTAGCTTTCGCAGGAGTTCCTTGTTGATGGTGCTGATGCGACGCTGACCTTCCATGAAGTCAGCCTTGATGTCCGCTCCTATTGACGTTATCTCATTGTTCACGCCATGGTAGAAGTCGGAGAATGCACGCAGAAGCGGCGGCTGATACGGCTGCTCCTTCGTGTTGACGACCATGCGGATACCTTTCGGCACAAGCCTTACATCCAGTTCCTTACCCGCGTCCTTCGGGTCGCCGTCGAAGTGGATAACACCTGGTGCAGAGCGTTTGATGTGCAGTTGTTGGCAACGGAATGAATGGATTCTACTGTTCGTCGTGATGGTTTTATTAAATAGCTGAATGGCTATCTGCGGGGCTTCCAGGACGGTGAAAGGTTCCATAAGAGTCACGTCCATTAGTCCATCGCTCATACTTGCGTGCGGGGCAATGTAAACGTTATTGCCGTACTGACTCGCGTTGGCACATGCAATGAGGAAAGCCTTGTAGGTCTGGCGTTCGCCGTCAATCGTTATCTCGTAAGTATCAGGCTTATACTTCAGTCCTTCCTTCAGTGTGTTCTCAATGTAGGTAAGCAGTCCGCGACGTCCGGCCTTGGCAAACCTGTCGCTGATGAAAGCGTCGAACCCTACGCCGCAAGTGCAAAAGAAGGGCACATCGTCTATTATTCCGTAGTCGAGAGACTCGACGTGATGGTCGGCGAGAACTTGCAAAGCGCCGTCCGGGTTCATAGGAATGTAGAGGTGTCGCGCCAGTCCGTTGCCACTTCCACAGGGAATGATGCCGAGCGCAACATCTGTATGGACAAGACTTCGGGCTACTTCATTGACCGTCCCATCACCTCCGACGGCAACCACAACGTCTGTCCCCTCCTTGATTGCCTCGCCTACCAGCTCTGCGGCATGTCCCTTGCGCTCCGTATAGCAAAGTGTCCACCGGAAACGCTGGCTGTCGAGGTATTTCGGGATAAGGTCTATGATATGCCTTTTGTCTGAAGTCCCCGAGATTGGGTTCACGATAAATAATATCCTGATACGTTTGTCCATATTCGGATGCAAAGGTAATGAAAAAAGTTCAAATCTTATACATTATTTATATAAATAGGCAGGAAGAGTATTTTTTTTGTGTAGAGTGTGCAATTATTTCAAGAAAAAGGAGTACCTTTGCACAAAATTTTGAGCCTTCTCGAAGGCTTGCTACTTAAACTACAACATGGGATTATTACAAGACAGATGCGCTAAATACACTCTTCCTCAAGAGTTCATGGCGCAGGGTATTTACCCTTATTTCCGCGAAATAGAAGGAAAACAAGGCACTGAGGTTATCATGGAAGGCCGGCGCGTGCTGATGTTTGGTTCGAATGCATACACTGGTCTGACTGGCGACCAACGCGTCATCGACGCAGGATGCGCTGCCATGCAGAAATATGGCAGCGGATGTGCCGGCAGCCGATTCCTTAACGGAACGCTCGACATACACGTCCAGCTCGAAAAGGAACTGGCTGAGTTTGTCGGCAAGGACGAGGCTCTGTGCTTCGCAACGGGTTTCACCGTGAACAGCGGCGTGATTAGTCAGATTGTTGACCGCAATGACTATGTCATTTGCGACGACCGCGACCATGCCAGCATCGTGGATGGCCGCCGACTTTCATTCGCCACACAGCTCAAGTACAAGCACAACGACATGGAAGACCTCGAGAAGCAACTGCAGAAGTGCGAGCCCGACCGAGTAAAGCTGATTGTCGTCGATGGCGTCTTCAGCATGGAGGGCGACCTCTGCAAACTGCCCGAAATCGTCGAGCTGAAGAAGAAATACAATGCCACCATCATGGTGGACGAGGCACACGGAATCGGTGTGTTTGGCAAGCAGGGTAGGGGCGTCTGCAATCACTTCGGGTTGACCGACGATGTGGACCTCATCATGGGCACCTTCTCAAAGAGTCTTGCTTCCATCGGAGGCTTCATTGCAGCCGACAGCAGCATCATCAACTGGCTCCGCCACACAGTCCGCACCTACATCTTCAGCGCCAGTTGCACACCGGCAGCCACAGCCGCAGCTCGCGAAGCTCTGCATATCATTCAGCAGGAACCCGAGCGGCTGGAAGCACTATGGAGCGTCACGAACTATGCTTTGAAGCGTTTCCGCGAGGAAGGTTTCGAGATTGGCGACACCGAGAGCCCCATCATCCCGCTCTATGTACGCGACACAGACAAGACGTTCATGGCAGTTGCCAAGGCGTTCAACGAGGGCGTTTTCATCAATCCTGTCATCCCTCCTGCATGCGCACCGCAGGATACTTTGGTCCGCTATGCGCTCATGGCAACCCACACACGCGAGCAAGTCGACGAATCTGTCGTTAAGCTCAAGAAGGTGTTCAAGGAGTTGGGAATTCTCTAAGCACTTATCCTGAGACTGAACATAAAGGCAATGCTTGCCCCTCGACGGGCTGGCATTGCCTTTTTTTCGTGCCTCCCGGCTCGGGGCACCATGCTATGGGGTTTGCTGATACATGATGCAGCAATTGCTGCATCATGTACAATCAATTGCTGCATCATGATGCAGCAATGAAGACAACCTGCTATGTCTGAAAATATAACTGGGAAAGATTGGCGGTTTCACATTTTTTGCTTACCTTTGCAACTGGATTAATTGTCTAACCAACCATTTTGAAACATGAAACTCCGCCTTCCTCTCCTGTTGGTTTGTACTGCTTTTGTGCTCTTCTCAAAGGCAGAAGCCAGCTTCACCGAAACACTCTTCGGGCCGAATGTCCACATCTACAAACCCACCGACTGCATGGACAGCATTCATGCTGACGTTGAGCGCATTCACTCAAGGCTCTTCAATAAGGACTTCAGCCGCGAGCGTTATGCCTTGCTCTTCATGCCGGGTGACTACCGGGAGGCTGGTTTGCTGCACATCCCTTTCTATGTACATGCTGCAGGACTCGGCAAAACACCGCTTGAAGTGCAGGTTAGCAACGTCCACACGCCGCCCCACCTGCCCGACGGCAACTGCACTTGCACCTTCTGGCGAAGCATCGAAAACCTATCTGTCATAGGCAGAGAGACTTACGACGAAGAGGAGACTTTCAAGTGGAGCGTCTCTCAAGCGGCTCCCATCCGACGTGTCTATAGCGAGCGCACCGTGCGTCACCAATGGGGCAAAGGTTGGGTGAGCGGCGGCTTCACAGCCGATTGTTGGTTCGTAGCCCCGGTGGGAAGCGACCATCAGCAGCAATGGTACACCCGAAACAGCCTCTTGGAAAAGGGTAGGGGCGAGTTCCGTGAAATGAAGTACAACTATGTCTTCCAAGGTGTAGAACTTGGAAAAGACGTGGACAGAGGCACATACACGGACAACTGGGACAGAGGCGGCAATGTCACATTCGTGCCTCAGACACCCATCATCCGTGAAAAGCCCTTCCTTTTTATTGGCGACGACGGACGCTACAAAGTGTTCCGACCGGCACTCCGACGCAACGCTTCAGGTCTTTCGTGGAGCAAAGATAGGATAGGGGACGGCGAGGAAATCGACTTGCAAAGTGCCTTCTACCTCGTCAAGCCAGGCACTTCGGCTTCGGAAATCAATCGTCAACTCTCTCAGGGAAAGCATATTATGTTCCTCCCTGGCATCTTCGTGCTCGAAGAACCCCTGCGAGTCAGCCGTCCGAACACCATTGTGATGGGACTTGGATGGAGCACCGTCGTGCCCGGCGAAACGAATCCCGAGGCCGCAATCATCGTCGAGGACGTGGATGGCGTGAGCATCTGCTCGTTGCTCTTCGATGCACATTACTCGTCGCACAGTTTGCTTTCGGTTCGTGGAGGCAAGCGACACCGCAAGAATCCAACGTTGCTGGCCGATTTGTTCTTCCGTGTGGGAGGCTTCAGACCAGCCCCCGTGCATGTGGATTGCGCTTTGGAAATCGCTCAGTCGGACGTCATTGGCGACCACTTCTGGCTTTGGAGAGCCGATCATGGCGTGCGAGGAAGCGTCGGATGGAACGTCAACACGGCTCCCGTCGGACTTCACGTCACCGGAAACTACGTGACAATCTACGGACTTTTCAACGAACATTTCCAGCAATATCAAGCCCTCTGGGAAGGCGAAAACGGGCGGACATTCTTCTATCAATGTGAGACGCCGTACGATGCGCCAAGCCAGGATGCCTATATGAGCCACGATGGAACGGTGCAAGGTTTTGCCGCCTATAAGGTTGGCGACATGGTGCGTCATCACGAAGCTACTGGCTTTGGCATCTACGATGTGCTTTTCAATTCCGAGATTCGAATTGAAAGTTCTGTCGAAGTTCCAGAGAAGAAAGGCATCAAGCTGCGTCACATCTGCAACAACTCGCTGTCGAATCCAGGTCCGCGAGGCTTCGGCTTCATCGTCAACCATCGGACACCAAGCACTTACAACACTTGGCGCGACAACAGGACCTACATCGATACACTCGATTTCTAAGAATTTCCTTTACAGAATTTACCATTGTTAATTAATCAATGGCAAGCGGCAAGGAGCAGGAGAATACAATTTGTCCCTGCAATCCTCATGCCACTTGCCTCCATATTTCTTGTCTCTCAGCCCAATCTGGCGTGCCGGGTTGTAGTATCTCTGCCTGAGCAACTTAGGATTTTGGGCAAAAAAGGGTGCCGAATCGTACCTTTCTGCGTATTAGATAAAGAAACTTACTAAACATAACGTCCATTAAACAGAATGTGCGTATTGTAATTATATTTGTAATAAGTATTTTAATTACATGAAGTATTTATTTTGTTATTACGGGAAAAAACTTTACCTTTGCAGAAGTAAAACATTGCAAACCATGAAGATTTCCATTGCCGGAACAGGTAAAATTGCCGAAGAAGTCATGCGGATGCTGCATGAGGAATTTGCCGGAAAGATTGAAGTGACAGGCATTTACGCCCGAGAGCACAGCATAGAACATGCCATCGACCTTTGCCAAGCGTACGCTCCGACGGGTTTCGTCTTCACTGATTACCAGCGAATGCTTCAGGAGGCCGAGGCTGATTATGTTTACATTGCCAATGCCAACCACGTTCATCACGAGTTTGCAATGCAGGCAATGCTGGCCGGAAAGAATGTTATAGTAGAGAAACCCATTGCCGTTAACCGCGTTCAGACGGAAGAACTCATCGATACGGCCATCCAAAGATGCGTCCATCTGCTGCCAGCCTTCTCGTTGCTCTACATGCCTCTCTTCAGAAAAATTCAGGAAGAGCTGCCCAAGATTGGTAAAGTCAGAATGGTTCATTGCAACTATGCCCAGCGAAGCAGCCGCTACGACCGCTACCTCAAAGGCGAACTGACACCTGTCTTCGACCCCGAAATGGCAGGTGGGACGCTTGCCGACCTCAACATCTACAACCTTTGCTTTGCGATTGCCCTCTTCGGTCCGCCAAGGACTATCCGCTACGACTGCAACCGCGGCTACAATGGCATTGACCTCAGCGGCACCCTACTCTGCCACTACCCCACTTCTCTGGCAGTACTGAGCGCTTCGAAAGACTCAGACGGTCTCTCTTATGGCTGTATTCAAGGCGAAGACGGATATATCGAAGTGCATGGCTCGGTCAGCATTCTCGACTCCTTCACCTTGCATCTGAACGGTCAGGCCCCCGTCACATTCAAGAGCGAGACAGGTCGTCACCGTCTTAGCTACGAGTTCCAGGAGTTCCTCTCACTCGTCGAAAACAGGCAGGAATGCCACATCGTCATACCTTACGTTACAAGAGTCATGCAAGAGATTGCCATTGCGCAGGAACGCATGATACAAGACATCTAACCACATTATATATATCATGAAGAAACTTCCACTACTTCTCCTTGGCAGTTGCGCCATGCAAAGTGCTCAGGCACAACGTTGGAACATCGTCTACATCATGAGCGACGACCATTCCTATCAAGCAATCAGCGCCTACGGGCACCAGCTTTCCCGACAGGCTCCGACGCCCAATCTCGACCGACTTGCCGAGCGGGGAATGCTCTTCCGCCGTGCTTATGTCGAGAACTCGCTCAGCACTCCGAGCCGGGCCTGCCTGATGACTGGCATGTACAGCCACCAGAGCGGACAAAGAACCCTTGACTGTCCTATCGACGAGAACGCGCCTTTCGTGAGCGAATACCTGCAGAAGGCTGGTTATCAGACGAGTATGATAGGCAAATGGCATATGCTTTGTGAGCCGAAAGGCTTCGACGACTATCATATTCTCCCAGGCCAAGGCGTATATTACGACCCGCGTTTCCGTTCGAAAGAGACCGGCGGGAAGTACGTCGAAGAGAAGGGCTATGCCACGGAACTCATTACGGATCATGCCATTCAGTTCCTCGAGAACCGCGACAAGACGAAGCCCTTCGCCCTCTTCGTCCATCATAAAGCGCCCCACAGGAACTGGATGGCGCCCCTCGATATGCTTGAGCTCTACGAAGACATCGAGTTCCCGATGCCCGAGACCCTCTTCGACGACTACGAGACACGCGGTCGTGCCGCCCACGAACAGCAGATGAGCATCGAGAAAGACATGGAAATGTGCTACGACTTGAAAGTGACGCAGATAAAGCCAGGCATGGGATATACGCACGAAAGAAACGGCGACGGCTTCCGAGGCCAGCTTAACCGTATGTCGCCGGAGCAGCGTGAGAGATGGGAATCGGTGTATAACCCACGCAACGAAGCCATGCTTGCCCAGCACCTGACGGGCAAGGAACTGATCAAATGGAAGTACCAACGCTACATTCGCGACTATATGCGTGTCATCCACAGCATCGACGAACAGGTTGGACGTTTACTTGATTATCTTGAAGCCAACGGGCTGATGGACAATACGATGGTAGTCTATACGAGCGACCAAGGCTTTTACATGGGCGAGCACGGCTGGTTCGACAAACGCTTCATGTACGAAGAATCCTTCCGCACTCCCCTACTCGTCTGCGCTCCCGGCATGAAGGGCGGTCAGGAGAGCAAAGCTCTGGTGCAGAACATCGACTTTGCTCCCACCTTCCTCGACATTGCTGATGCGGAGAAGCCACAGCAGATGGTAGGCACATCGCTGCTTCCCGTCATGACGAATCACGGTAAGCAACCGAAGAACTGGCGCAGGTACCTGTACTATCACTACTATGATTGTCCTGCCGAGCATAATGTCATGCGGCACGACGGTGTGAGCGACGGACGCTACAAACTCATTCACTTCTACGGGAAGAAAGGTTCCTACGACGAGCTTTATGACCTCAAGAAAGACCCCAACGAACTGCATAATGTCATCGGAGACAAGAAATATGCCAAGCATCTCAGTCGTTTGCAAGAGCAACTCGACACCTTCCGCAGGGAGCAGAAAGTCGATGAGTGGTAGCAGGCTCGGGGGCTGAACTCTCCCCCTTAATGTGCCCCGTAGATTTCTATGTCGCCTATGCGTGCATAGCCATCTGTACCGCCTTTGGTGACGCTGACCCTGACGTATTGTGCGCTGACGGGAGTGATGGTGGCATCAGTGACGGGAGAGGTGTTGTCCGTATGAGTGCCAACCGTCTGCCATGTCTCGCCGTCGAGGCTGGTCTCCACTATGAAGTCGCGGTTGTTCAGCCCGGGGTCTAAGCCTCCTGCTTCGGCATGGCGCACCACATAGCGGCTTATCTCGTAGGGCTCCTGAAAGTCCATCTGCACCCAGCCTGTTCCGTCGGTAGCTCTGGAAATCCAGATATATCCCTCCGATGGCGAGCCGTCGGCAGCGAGCCTGTTACTTGTTCTGCCGGGCGATGAGGTAATCTTCATGTCCTGCAGCAAGGTGAGGTTGAAGGGAAGGTGGTGAGCCTCGTTGTAGTAGCTGAACCAATGGTCGGCCCGCACTATCTTGATGTTGCCTGTCGAGAGGGCATTGAGCTTTGTCTTCAAGGCGATGAGTTTGTCGGGACCGGCATCCCAGACGGAGGCCTGCCCCGTGACGAACATCGGTTCAGAGCCCGTGAAGTTCTGGATGTCGCGGTTGAAGAAGTCTGTGATGACATCCGCACCATTGGCATAGCAGGGATATTGAGGAATGATGGGCAGCCAGCCGGACTGCACCTTACCAGTCAGTCGGCCTGTCTGACGTTCCCAGTCGTTGATGGTGAGTCCGTACAGATACGGGCAGTTCTCGGCATAGGTCCTGCGCTGGACAGTGCTGATGTCGTCCCAGATGGTGATGACACGGAGGCCTGACTTCTCGATGTATCGTTGGGTAAGCTGGGTGTAGGGAGATATCACCCTGCTGGTCGTCGAGGAGCCATTGTAGCGCGAAATGTGAGCATCGTAGGGCATGGCATAGCCCAAGCCCGACGGACCGCTCACGAAGCAGTCGTTGTTTGTAGCCTTGCCGTAATAGTAGTTCAGCATCGTGGGCGAGATGTCAGCCAAGGCAGGACTGACAGTCCAGTTCAGAGGCATCTGGCCTCGTCCGCTCTGCTCGAAGATCTTCGCCATGGCGTGCTGGCAGTACTGGATGTTATCGCCGTCGCTGATATAGATGGCAGCATACACCTTGTTTTCCAGCTTGGTACGCTTAGGCACGGGAGGTATCTTCACGGGATTGTTGACAGCCGTATAGACCGTAGCATTTTCGAAGAAGTCGGCAGGCACGCTGGAGAGGCCGTACTTTGTTGCCTCGCCTACGCCTGAACGCTCCTCGGGATACCAGCCCAAGACGATGTCGCGACCGGGTGTCATGTCTTTGAGCATCTTGTCGAGCAACGTACGTTCGGTAGCGACACGAGGGTCGAGCCACACACATGCCGAGCCACAGGCTGCACCTATGTCGTGAACGTAAGGTATCTTGGGACGTTCGCTGATGAGCAGACGATGGTTGCAACGGCTCCAATAGTTTTCGTAGAGATATGTATAGACAGCCAGGGCACTGTTCATCGTCAGCGTGGTAAGGTCTTCCACGACGGGATAGTCCATGCCGTTAGTCACGAGTTTAGCCCTTATCTCCTCAGTCACGGGAAGCAGGCGGTCCAGTCCGGCTATGGTGACAGCCAGGTTGGCGAAGTGTTCGTTCTGCTCTTGGCTATAAAGTACCAAGCCATTTATCTCGTCCTTGAACTGCTTCACCAGAGTATAGGGATTGGCAACAGCGACAGCAGATGTCGTGAGGCTGTGTGCCGTGGGCCAGGTGGCTTGCGGTTCCTCGTTGTGGTTGTAGAGGAGGATGCGCGGGCAGGTTCGGTTGACGATACCCTGCAGGGTGCAGAACATGATGCGCTCCTCACTGCTGAGCGAGGCAGCATTCATGTCCAGCGACTTGATGGTTGAAGCCGGAGGAAGGAAGAAAGGCACAAGGCGGTCGTCGGGCCAACATAGCTCGTCTGCTTCGAGGATGCGGTAGCCAGAGCTGGTGAGGTTATATGTCGTGTCGGCAAATGTTATCTTGTTCACTTCGCCCACGTCAGTACGAACGACTGCACCATTGGCAAGCTTCATGAGCATCGTGGTAGGTTGCTGAGCCATAAGCTGTAAGGCTCCAAGGGTGGCAACAGCCAGAAAGAATATCTTCTTCATATTGCAAAAGTCTAAGTGTTGGGAGATTAATTCATCAAAGCCTTACCTTGGCAGAAAGCGTACCCACCTTCACGATGAAGATGCCGGAGCCCAGCGTCGCCCGATCCAGCAGGAGCTCGTCGCCCCGCAAGGAAGGCGTCGGGAGGCTGCGGCCATCGATGGAATAGACGAAAGGCTTCACGCCTTTGGGGATATTTCTGAGCAGTACCCCACCCTCCTGCATCACGCACGAGAAGCCCTCGTGCGCCTTAATGCCGGTTGCATCGGCAGCATCACCGAACATAATCTCTGCAATATCGGTGATTTCAAACTCGAAGGTCTCTTTAGTACTCGTTTTGACTGTCAGCTTGCCTTTGTTGACCGTTACGACGGGATTTGCCTCGAAGAGCACAGCCGCTGTCTCACCTCCAATTGTCTTCACCAGCAGACCTTGTCCTGCTTCCTCTGTGGAAAGGAAACTGATTTGCTTCATGTCAGCCAAGCGCGTCTTGGCAGTCGTTCCGTCAGTCTTCTGGATGTTCAAAACCTTCTCTTCCTGAGCCTGGACAGACAGGGCTGCAAAGAGCAAGGGAACTGCAAAAAGAATCTTTCTCATTACCTATATTGTCTAATACATCTACTATATGTAATATACATATCGCTTTGCAAAGATACGAATAATATCTGAGAACCAACACACTTTGCGTAATGTTTTTTCATTCAAGCAAAAGAAATCCGCAATATTTCACGGCCCACTGCCCAACTTGGCGTGCCGGGTTGTTTGCACAGACGCGATGCTGCAATTGCACAGACGCGATGCTGCAATTGCAGCGTCGCGTCTGTGCAAACACCTTGGCGTAGTATCTCAGCCTGAGCAACTTGGAATTTCGGGTGAAAATTGCCTTTCTCTGCCCTACTCTACCGGACAGAAAAAAAATAAACCCCAGTCATAGGACTGAGGTTTAGTAATGGTTTGTTTGCTCTGTTTTAGTGATTCGGAAGGGGCTCGAACCCTTGACCCGCAGCTTAGAAGGCTGCTGCTCTAATCCAACTGAGCTACCGAACCAACCTTTTTCGGGCGCAAAATTACAACTTTATTTCATTCCGTGCAAGTTTTGTGACGCTTTTTTATTGTTCGGAGCCGACCTTGAGGGCGTCTTTGTTTACTGAAGAGGCTCCTGCAGAGTTCAAGTCAAGGCTTTGTGTCTCGCCGGTGAGGGTGAGGCCCGATGCTCCGGAAGCCACGACGCTGGTCTTCTGTGCATGAATGTCGAGCTTGCCCTTTGCAGCTCCCATCAGCTTCAGTTCTAACTTATCGGCTGCAACTTTGCCATTCAGCTTTGCCGCACCTTCCATGCGCAGCTCCGTGTCACCAGTGGTTGCAATGTCGCCCAGGTTCGCTTCGCCTGCGCCACTGATGGTGACGTCGAGTTCAGGCAGTCTGAGGACACCGGCGGTGAGCTTGCCTACGCCTGTGAGACTGATGTCGAGGTCCTGCTGCTGGCTGACGTCATTCATGATGACCACTTCGGATGCTCCCGAGCCTTTTATCTCCGACAGGTAGGGAGCCGAGATGCGGATGGTGATGGCTGGCGTGTTGGAGTTCACCTTACCATTGCCATCTTTCTGTGTCACTTCGAGTTCGTCGTCGTCCACCTTAATGGAATAGGCTTTGACAGCTTTCTCGTTACCATAGACTTGAAGGGAGAAGACACTGTCCTGCGTGTATTCAAGTCGGACGGCACCGCTGACTTCCACCTCTTGGAAAGCAAGGACAGGAAGGTCGGTGGTCGTCACCTTGCCCCATTTCTCGGAGTCCTGGTAGTCGTGATTAATGGTTTCCATTGCTGCTTCCAGGGCTTTGTTCATAACCTTGTCGCAGGAAGTGGTAAATGCCGATGCTGCAATAAGGGCAAGGGCTGTGATAATGTTGTTTGTTTTCATAATAATATAATAATGTATGTTACTTTCTTATTCATGGCTGTTCATGGCTTGTTCCAACTCTTCGGCTGTGATGCCAAGCTTCTTCATCTGCAGAAGAACATCAGGCAGCGTCTCCTGGAAAAAGGCTTCACGCAAGCTCATGCGGATGCTTTCCTTGGCGCCAAGGCTGACGAAGTAGCCCATGCCACGCTTGCTCTCGATGATGTTCTTCTGGTTGAGCCAGTCATAGGAGCGGACAACGGTGTTGGCGTTCACCTCCACCTCGGCCGCATACTCGCGGACGCTTGGCAGCCGCTCGCCTTCGGGATATGTGCCTCCAAGTATCTCATAGCAGATGTGTTCCGCTATCTGGAGGAAGATTGGTTTGCCTGTCTTGAAGTTCATGTTAGGGATTTCTTTTAGTGGTCAATTGTGCATGAGTGTAGAGGCGATAGGTCAGGAGCCAGATGCCGATGTAGACGAGGATGCCGACGATGCACATTCCAATTATGATGTTATGTGGGTTCGCATCCTTGAGCCAGTTCATGAAGTCCATGACACTCTCCTCCGAGAAGAACAGGGTGCCGAAGAAGAGCAGAACAAGGGGCAGGACGGTCCATAGGATGAAGTAGAAGAGGAATGTGATGGGAATGTTGTACCTGTACTTCCAGGCATTGAAGAGGCTGAAGCTCCTTGTGTAGCAGGCTCCCCAAATCGTGAAGGTCGTCACCATCTCATAGCCATATTCCTCCATGAAGTCTATGACTGCGGGGCTATAATGACGCCAACCGTTGAAGTCGCCCAGGTAGTATGTTGCCGTGAGGGACTGTATGTCGGCATTCTTTATCATTAGGCGGAAGAGGAAGTGCAGCAGGTCTGCCACCACTACGCCGCAGAAGAAGACCAGAGGCACACCAATCAGGATGACTGCGACGTGCCAGAGGAAACGCTCCAGGTTTGTGGCGGGGAGCGTCAGCTCGCTGATGCGTCCCTGCTTGGTCAAGAGGTTGTGGAACATATAGCCGGAGGAGATGATGGTGTAGGCAAAGCCAATCATGGAAATGGTGACGGCAAAGCCCATCACATTGTCCGAGGTGTTGCCCATGAGGAGGAAGTCCTTGGTGAGCATGTTGTAGAGGTAGAAGAGCACGATGGGTGTGCTGATGAACGCCATCATAAGGATGACTGAGCGCGTATAGAACTTGCTGTTGACGCTGAGGTCCCAGCGGGCGACGTTGAGGAAACGCTTGAAACTAAACATATCATAAAGACCCTCTCCCTAAACCCTCTCCCTTAAAGGGCGAGGGAACTGCTTCGCAGGGTCATGGGCAGTTGTGTGTTAAATGATTTTAGATACAGGCTCTCGCTGGAGGAAACTTGTTCCCCCTAAAGGGGGTTAGGGGGTCTGTACTGTCTTGATGAACAACTCTTCCAGGTCTATGGCTGCGTCCTTCTCCACGAGAGGTTCGTTGAGGAGCACACGGTTTCGCTCGATGATGCAGATGTGGTCGAGGAGCCGCTCCACGTCATGCACCTGATGGGTGGAAACGATGACTGTCCTTTCGTCTGTCATGCCGTCGATGATGGCCTTGCGGAACTGGCTCTTCGAGAGTATGTCCAGTCCGTTGGTGGGTTCGTCCATGAGGAGGTAGCGTGTGTTCGACGCGATGGCAACGCTCATATAGACTTTCTTTTTCTGCCCCATGGAGAGCTGGCCGAGGTTGATGTCCGAGGTCATGTCGAAGTTCTGGAGTGTCTTCTCGAGCAGTACCTCGCTGAACCTTGGGTAGAAGGGCTTGATGGCTCCCACATAGCTCTTCAGAGAGACGGCCGGAAGGTCGTACTCCTCAGGCACGAGGAACATTTCGCTCAGCACTTCGGGCCTGCGGAGCCTCGCCGACGTGCCGTCGATGGTGACGTCGCCCTTCTGCGGACGCAGCAAGCCCATCATCAGATAAAGTAATGTACTCTTGCCCGTGCCGTTCTTTCCGAGCAAGCCGTAGATGCCGCCCCCAGCGAATTCGAGCGTGAAGCCATCGAGCACCTCCTGGTGCTTCCGATAGCCGAATGTGACGTTGTTGATGGTAATCATAGCTAACGAATTTAGTGTAATAGTTGAATAGTACACTGCAAAAGTATGACGTTTTTGCATTACGCTCCAAATCTTTCATGCATTTTAACATAATTTTAACACTTTGTGAAGAAACATAACTATTCAGCGAATAACGTCGGCATATAACTGATGAAGTGAAAAGAAAGCTGTCGTCCCAACGTTAATAAAATAATAGAAAATATGGAATTTGCGCGCATTGAATCCGGCAATTGAACGCCTGACAGACATGGTTAGAAATTAAAAGGTTAAAAAGTTTAAAAGGCTAAAAACTTTGAACTTTATTTCGTACCTTTGCACGCTGGTTATGGACAACAAGAAACAAGCACCTCTCGCTTCTTTGCACGACCGTCTGACTCAGTATATGGAAGAGCGGTCCATGCGCAAGACTCCCGAACGCTACGAGATACTTCGGGTGGCAGGGCTTGCGGGCGGCATCTTCACCATCGACGAACTCATGCGCCTGATGAAGGAGAAAGGAGCGTTTCAGGTGAGTCGAGCCACTATCTTCAATGCGGCGGAGCTCTTTGTAGATGCAGGCCTGCTCATCAAGCACCCACTTGCCACTGCCGCTCATTACGAGATAAGGACCGACTGCAATCCGAAGGCTTACACCATCTGCCGCCAGTGCAACACCATAACCAAAGTATCGACCAGCACGGCAAGGCTGGCTCTCCTGAACCTGCACGTCCGCTACTTCGGCATAGAAGACAAGTTGCTCTATATGCACGGGCTTTGCAGGAAATGCCAGGCAAAGAACAGGCAAGAGGCGAGGAAAAAGAATCTTAACAAACAGGACAAGAATAAAAATGGGAAAAGGAAAAGTTGATGCCCTTCTCGGCATCGTCTTCGGCGACGAAGGAAAAGGTAAGGTTGTGGACGTGTTTACGCCCCGATACGACATAGTTGCAAGGTTTGCCGGCGGTCCCAATGCCGGGCACACCATCATCTTCGAGGGGAAGAAGTTCGTGCTCCGCAGTATTCCGAGCGGCATCTTCGACGAAGGCAAGCTCAACATCATCGGCAACGGCTGCGTCATTGCTCCCGACCTCTTCATGCAGGAAGCAAAGGAGCTGGAAGAGGCTGGCTATGACTTGAAGAGCCGACTCCACATCAGCAAACGCGCTCACCTCATCCTGCCCACTCACAGAGTGCTGGACCGCGCCTACGAGGCTGCCAAGGGCAAGAACAAAGTGGGCACTACAGGCAAAGGCATAGGCCCCACATATAGCGAGAAAGCCAGCAGGACAGGTCTTCGCGTAGGCGACATCCTCGAGAACTTCCAGGAGAAGTACAACACGCTGAAGGCCCGCCATGAGCAGACCCTACGTGACCTTGGCTATACCGACTACGACATCACGGAAGAGGAGAAGCTATGGATGCAAGGCATCGAGTACATGCGTCAGTTCCCTCTTACCGACACGGAGATTGAGCTTGGAAAGGCCTTGAAGGAAGGCAAGTCGGTATTGGCCGAAGGTGCGCAGGGCACGATGCTCGACATAGACCACGGAACCTATCCTTATGTCTCTTCCAGCAACACGGTGAGCGGCGGCGTCTGCACAGGTCTTGGCGTGGCTCCAAACAGCATTGGCGAGGTGTTCGGCATCTTCAAGGCCTATTCCACGAGAGTGGGCAGCGGACCTTTTCCCGTAGAGCTCTTCGATGAGACAGGCGACAAGATTCGTGAGATAGGACATGAGTACGGAGCTGTGACGGGCAGAAACCGTCGCTGCGGATGGCTCGACCTGGTGGCTCTTCGCTATGCCATCATGATAAACGGCGTGACTCAGCTCATCATGATGAAGAGCGACGTGCTCGACACATTTGCCGAGATTAAAGTCTGCACAAAGTACACCAAGAATGGTGTCGTAACAGACGAGATGCCATACGACACCGAGGGCTGGCAGGCTGTCTATGAGACACTCCCCGGCTGGCAGACAGACCTTACACAGATGACAAGCGAAAGCCAGTTCCCCAAAGCTTTGAAGGACTATATTGCCTACATTGAGAAAGCAACAGGCACGCCCATCACCATCGTCAGCGTTGGCCCCGACAGAGCACAGACAATCACGCGTTAGAATGAAGAGTGAAGAGTGAAGAATGAAGAATTTAGAAGAAAGAACGTGAAACGGTTTTCTTATTTTCTTATTTTCTTATTCTCTTATACATGCCTCCACGCTCAGGTCTATGAGGTTGGCGTGAGGCAAATTGTCGAAGCTCTGGCAGCAGATTCGTTGGAGAAAGCAGAAGGGCTCATTCAGGAGACCATTAAGCTCGACCCGATGCGGAAGTCGAATGCTATTCTCTATCAATACCTGGGCGGCATTTATCAGCAGCGGGGCGAGAACGACAAAGCTCTGGAAGCTTACACCAAAGGCATCGGCCTCTCCCCCACTTCGACCTCCTTGTATCTCAATCGGGCTTCGCTTTATCTTGGATTGAACAACAACGAGCGAGCCTTGGCCGATTATAACAAAGCGCTGGAGATGGAGCCGGACAACGAAGAGGCGCTCTTCTTCCGGGCTTTCATCCATTCCACAGACAGACGATACAAAGATGCCCGCACCGACTACGAACACTTGCTCAGGCTCAACCCGATGCACGAAGACGGCCGCCTGGGGCTTGCCATCCTGAACAGCAAAGACGGGCGTCCTCGCGAAGCCTTGGAGCAACTCGATGCCTTGATTCGCATCTATCCTACGCATGCCAAGCACTATCTGGCACGCTGCGGCTATTATGAGAAGCGGAAGGAATACGAGAAAGCCAAGCAGGACATCGATATGGCTTTCGAACTGGAGCCGCAGAACCCGGATTGCTATATCACCCGAGCCTCGCTCTACCTCACCATGAAGAAGAAGCGCCTTGCCCAGCAAGACTGCCGCACAGCCATCAGCCTCGGTGCCACCCCCGAGCAAGTCGCCTCAATACTGGGAGCGATGAAATAAAGAATTGAGGGCTCCCCTCTCGGAGAACCCTCAAAACGCTTCCTGTCCATAAGACACTTTCCCACTTTCCCACTTTCTCAGCTAAGACTTTGAACTCGCTTGCGATATTCGCCACGTTTGGTACGTTCAATTGTCTTGTCCTTCATGAGACGGTCTAATGTTTTCGAAGCTGAGTTGCTGTTAGCATAGCCGAACACTTGTGAGAACTGTTGTGTAGTGAATACTTCAGGCAACCTCATGTAGCAGTACTCAAAGCGCGTAGTGCGACGTCGGTACTGAGTTGCATCCTTTGTCTGTTCCTCGAAGTAGTTACGAGCCAATGCACCGAACCAATATGTAGTGGTACGATATTGGATGTCGAGCAACAAATCAAGCAGTGCTTTGTCTTGCTCATCCACTTCGTAAGTACCCTTTTGCTCTCGCTCTTCCCAATGTCGCATATCGACAAAGGGTGCTGCGATGGCAAGTGTATTGGGAGCAATTCTCTTGAGCAGTAGCTCGTCAGCCTTGTCCCCATTGAAAGCAGCAATCTCCATGTGGTCGCTTGTCCAGTGCCAAGCATGTTCCACCAGAGGCCAGATGGGGAGTTCCCCTTGGCGTCTGTCCATTCGATAAGCCCATTGCTTCAAGGTTTCGTCGGCATCGATAGCCTTCTGATTATATCGACGCAGCTCTATCATCTTGAAGCCCGTGCCTGGGATGGGTATAGCAGAGACGCGTGTGGGCCATCCGCTGCCGAAGTTGCGCTCGTTGGCGAGTGACTTCAGTGCCATTGGCGTGCAGGTGCGCACCAGGTTCCAATAGACATTGAAGAAGCCTGTCACGGAGTCGAGGTTCGCATATTGCTGCGAGTCTTTCTCATTGCTCCAGCTCTTGATTTCCATCACTTGTCGGTCTATCCAAGAGCCTCCTTTCTGCATCTTGATGGAGTTCAGAGCCTCGGTGTCGATAGTAAGCATGTGCATCTGGATGCGCTCACCATCCACCTCTGTCCAAGCATTCATCATGTCGTTGATGAAGACGTTGTTCGATGTGCGTGGGCCATGCAGACGCACCACAGCCTTGGGTTTGGCAGGCTTGTCCTTGTTGGCACCCTTCGAACGCTGGTCTTCCTTCCAGGCATTGATGGCATCGTTAGCCAACTGGTCTGACTGTTCAAGGGGTTCTGTCAGCAGTGCTGCAATACGAACCAAAGCACCTTTGCCGCTGGCTGGGTCACCAATGCCAAGCACATTATAGTTCAAACGTCTGGGCTTCTCTGGCTGGTCGTAGAAGTAGTACCAGCAGAGTGTCATGTCTGTGCCCAGCAGAGCTGCAGAGGCAAAGAGCAGGAAAGGCCAAAGGCGTTGGGGATGGGGCTCGCAAATCTCGCGGACGCAAGGATAGATATCGAACAAGCCTCGAATCTGCTTCGCCCATTCTTCGAAGGGCAAACCTTCTTCGCCATCAGTTTCCTGAGTCTCCTCTTTGTCTATGCCAGCCTTTTCGAGTATCTCCTTGAGCGCTGGAGGGGTAGACTTCAGTAGCTTCTTCTTGGCAGCAGAGTTAATGAGGTCTTCCACTTCGCCAGGCTGGGGCTTCCAATTCTTGACGTAGTCCAACTCATAAGCCATGGCGATGGCTGTCTGCGGATTGTTGTCCACGAGCCAAAGCAGCCAGTGTGCCGTCTGCTGGCAGAAAGTGGGGTGCCTCTTGCCTTCGCCAAGACTCTCCCCGTAGAAGGCGTTCAGAGCCTTGATGATGGCTTGCTCGCGCGAGCTAAACTCTATCTGCCCAGAACTTGCTTGTTCGGTGCTTTCGGGCTTCTTCTCAACGCTCACGTCAGATGTTCTGCTCTTTCGTTCAAACTCTTGCCAACGGGGCTGCGTCGGCTCAGATTCGCCACGGCGATATGCCTCGCCGTAGCGTTTCTCGAACTCAGGATTGAAATAATCGAAGAGTTCCTTCCAGTCGATGAACTTAATGTCTTCGAAGCGAGGAACGAAGTGTGCGTGGTCGCTGTTCTTGCATTGCGAGTCAGCATATTCCAGCACACCCAACTTCTCAGCCATCTGATAGGCATTGTCTTGCAGATTGCCCCATTCAAGGTTTGCCTTGAACACGACTTTGACGCCTTCGCCTGATGGCGTAATGAATATCCATACTATGCCCAATTCTTTGAAGTCCTCACGCGCAAGCCATTGTTTTATGAGTTCTTCTGGATTGGAGACATGGTCTGCATCCAATACCGCCAAACCTGTCAGATAGCCGTTACTCTGTACACGCCATAAACCTTTACGACCCCACTTGTCGGTGCTCTCGGTGAAATTTGCCGTTGGAATGACTGCTGCCAGTCCATTCTTCTTTTGCTTGATGAAGAGTTTGACGCGATGAAGGTCATCTTCAGGCATAAGTTTCTTGCGTCGGCGCTCGTCCTTCTTCAGTTCGGATGAAAGCCAGTCCTTATACTCCTGCATCTGTGTTACTTCAGACACAAACTTCTCCAGCTCCTGACGAGCCTCGGCTTCTGCCATTTTCTTTTTGAAATCACGATAGGCATCAATTGCCATGTGGGTAGCCGAACTCTTCGTCAGGCTTTCCAGCATACGCGGCGCAAGTACCTGCGTCGGCTGGTTAATGTTTTCCTGATAACATCTCATTTCTTTGTCTCCTTCTTTAAATTGTTGATTACTTGTTTGAACTTCTCGCAGCCTGGCAGCGTGCGCACCACGAGTTGCAGCTGGCGCATCAACTCGCTTTGCCAGTTTGCCCCCTTGCTCAGGTCGATAGTGCCCTGATAGGTCAGCTGGCCCTGCGTGGCATTGAGGAAGACCTGCATGCCTCCCTCGTCCATGAGGCGCTGCTTCTCGGGGAGTTTCTGCTCCTTCAGCGGCTTGATGCCGAGCCTTTTGAGTTGAGCAATGTACTCCTGCCAAGGGTCTGCAGCATCGGCAGGGCACGAGAGGTGCGCCACCTGCAGAGGCTTCTTCGCAGAAGTCGTGTTGAACACTTTGCCGCCAGTGGTGGTGCGGACGTTCAGTTGGGTGGGTTCACCCTCTTCGCATGGGCGGAATGCAAATTCATCGCCCTCGTAGGTTGCCCATCCCCTCAATTTGCGAGGCTTGGGCTTAGTAGAATTATTTATTGCCATAATAATAAATAATGTATTAAAGATTTTACTTATGTTTGTGTCGTCTGAGCTCTTTCGACGCCACAAAATTACGGCAACATTTATTACTAATCAACAGAAAATCAAACTATTCAGCAATGTGCAAATAAATACAAATGAATACAAATGCTGAACAGCTTCTTTGTGCAAATCGTGCAAAAAATACAAACAAAAAAAGCAGCAACTTTCGTTACTGCTTGTTCCTCATCGCTGTATTGTAGTTCGACTCTGTTCCGTCGTACAACTTAGCGGCATGGAGAATCCTCCACAACTCCCTTCGGCACGATTTTGGGGAAATCTTGTTGTCTTTCACCCATTCTGCTACGACGTCTGTTATTTCTGCATCGCTCATTCCTTGCACCTTCCCGAGAAAAGCTTCAGCATTGGATTTACTCTCATACATGAGATGCGAAAGGAGTTCTACTTGCCATTCGTCATTCCTTTCCTCTTGTGTCTCGCTGGCTTGTGGCTGGCTTTGCCCCTTTTCCTCCAGTTGATGTTTCAAAGATGCAATATCTGCATCCTTCTTCGAGAGTAGAGCCTTGTATTTAGAAATATCAGTAGTTTCTGCTTCTGCTGATTTCTTTGTTTGTATATTATATACTATTTCATTTACGACAGGAGGTGCACCTTCTACAAGGACACCTGTCTTTATGTCAAATACCCAGTCCTCGAAGTATTGGGGCGGACCAGATACTGGCCTGCCTAATTCTTGAAATGCCTTTAACCTGGTTGTTTTCAGAGTCCTGATGGCGTCTCTTTGTCCCTTGGGTGTTCTATGCTTTGCTACAATCTCCCTGACAAGTTCTTCGTCAAAGCCGTCAGTCAGTTTCCACATTTCCTTTCCTGTTAACAACATTATAGCATCATACGGCATTCGCCTTATCCTGGACTTTAATTCTTCGTGTGTCATAGTGCTCCATCTTATTTCGTCAGTTGTTACTTTTGTTTATCTCTTTTTGCCTTGTGCTCAATCATTTTGATAGATTCCAGGTATGCCTGCTCCACGGGCGAGAGCGTTTTTCTGTCGCCCACTGACGGAAGCGAGTGCCTTGCTTCGACTTCACACGATACCCCACGCTGATGATGACGTCGAGGTTGTAATAATTCATGGGTTTTGCGGGAAAATCGGGATTTCCGATTTTTCTCATTGTCTTGGCCTCTTCTATCTCACCTTCAGCATAGGCATTCAGGATATGCTCGTTTACTGTTGAGCGTGCCTTGCCAAACAGCTCTGCCATTTGGTCAATGGTAAGCCACACCGTTTTATTCTCCAGGCGGACGTCAAGATTTATCTTCCCGTCGTCGGACTGGTAGATGATTATCTCACCATTATCGGGTCGTGAGTCGTGTGTCATTGTGTTTTTCTTATTTCGTCAGTTGTTGATATTATGTTTTCGCTTCGCAAATTTACGAAATGTTTTTCAAAGGATTTCCTGGGCTTCCTAGGGCTTCCAGGTCAGTTCCTCTATCTTTTTCCTTAGTGCTTCGTTTTCGGCTTTCAGTTGCTTGTTCTCTGCTTCCAGCTGGTGCCTAGGTTTTCCTAGGACTTCCTAGTATTTCACCGCAAAGTTACGAAAAACTTCTCATACTCCCATACGTTTTACCGAGAAAGTGAGAAAGTGGACATGTGGACATGTGGACAGGAATAGCTTTTTATGGTAAAACGAAGGGAGAAAGTAGATATATATAACATATATAGATACTATAATAATATTATTAATAATAAAACTCTATTAATAATCTTACAGTGCTGCCGTGATTCCGTCCGTTTCGCTTCCTGTCCATAAGACACTTTCCCACTTTCCCACTTCGCCACCGCCGAAAAAACTTATACTGTCCGGTAAAACATCTAAGATATTCCTTGTCTATTTGGAAGCGAGGCCTCTCCGAGTCAACTCAGATTGTAGGGGGGCTTGATAATACTTAATGGGCAAAAGCCTGGAAGGCTTTACTTTGAGGACTCCGGGGGCAAAAGCCTGGAAGGCTTCACTTGAGTAACCGGGGGCGAAGCCCTCGGAAAAACAGCACACGATATGCTCACCGCTGCCTGGAAGGCAGTACCATCGGCATCTCATAGTACTGCCTTCCAGGCAGGAGATGGGAGGGGGCTAGCACCTGTCCGAGGGCTTCGCCCCCGGTTCTTCCCTACGGTCAGGCGGCAAAGCCGGAGTCCTCAAAGTGAAGCCTTCCAGGCTTAGGATGTCTGCCCGACTTTACCGGACAGTAATAAAAAAAACTTACATTTTTCTGTGAAAATAATTGCCAATTTACTTGCACAATTCAAGAAAATGTCGTACCTTTGCAGAGTAGTTGAGATATGGAAGTTTGCTGCACTGAAACATGGCCAATTTCTCTCTGGCAAGTTCCGCAAATTGCTACAGGTTCTTTTGAAAATACCTACAGGTATTTGCGCAGATACCCTAAGGTCTTCGACAAAGACACCATGAGAAACGGGATAACAAACAAAATTAATTAACCTGAGAGTAAACAAGTAGACAAGTAAACAAGTAGACAAGTTAACAAGTAGACAAGTTAACAAGTGACAACTCGTCAACTCACAAACAACTCGTCAACTCACAAACAACTCGTCAACTCGTCAACTCTCAAAGAAAAACACTTTTGCTTTATGATTAACTACAGTATCTACATTGCCAGCAGCAAGCCTGGCACCAAGAAGGCCGACATCACCGACACCAAGGCCTACGGCACAGCGCAGATCCACGCCAAGCTCACGTTCGACGACTTCTGCGCCCACATCGCCGAGCACAACTCGCCCTTCTCGAAGGGCACCATCAAGGGCATCCTCACCGATGCGGTGGCTTGCCTGCGCGAGCAGCTCCTCGCGGGCAACAGCGTCAACATGGGCGACCTCGGCACCTACCGCTGCGAACTGGCCTGCACGCCCGCCAAGACGACCGACGACTTCAACGCCGACAACATCAAGGCCGTGAACGTCTGCTGGCTCCCCGGAAAGGAGTTCAAGAACCTCCGTCAGGACGCTCAGTTCCAGCTCGTCCCCTCTCGAAAGGCGCAAGGCGATGCCATCGAGGTAATCCGCAACGAGGACACTATCCAAGGCCTCGAGTAAGGACCCCCTCTAACTCCCCCTTAAGGGGGAGGACTGGGCCCCCGACTCCCTTAATTCCCCCTAAAGGGGGCTAGGGGGTCCTCTACGCCCCGGAGGGGCAGAAAGCAGTCAGCCCAGGGCACACGCCCTGGGTTGTTTGCGTTTGGCGGTGAGATGCGGCCTGCAAGGCCAAAAGCATAAATATGATGGCCGCATAACTTCATCGTATAACTCCCGAAACTCCCATCATTTTGTATTCTGCATGACGGATTTGAAGTACCCGACGCTCTCGGCAATGCCGATGAAGGGGTCGCTCATATCCTTCTCATACTCGAGGCTGACAGAGCCTTTGTAGCCCACCCTGCGGAGCATCTTGACGAACCGGGGGAAGTCGATGGCGCCACGCCCCAGCTCGATGGCATGGCCTGCCTTCGTGCCTTCCGTGACGTCCTTCAGATGAATGTCGAAGATGCGTTTCCCGTATCGCTTCAGGTCCTTGATGGGGTCGGCACCTGCCCTGAGGTCATGTCCGATGTCGAGGCAGATGCCCAGCCTCGGGTCGCGGTCCTTGACGTCGTTCCAGATGGAGGCGGCATCGGGATAGAGCTTCATGTCAGGCCCATGCAGATGGATGGCGTAGCGGATGCCCGTCTCCATGACTTTCTGCTCCACGCGGTCGAGCACATCATAGCGCGGAGCCTCGTCGCCCCATAATCCAGGCACGCCGACAATGAGGTCCACCCCTACCCTCTGCGCATAAGCGAAAGCCCTGTCCACAGCAGCCACGTCGCCCATATAGATAGGCCCCACGGCATAGCCCGTCACACCCGCCGCAGCCAGCTGCTCCTTGAACTGGCGGGTCTGCTCGGCATCGGCATCAAGCGGCAGATGGAAGTCCTTGATGCAAAGGTAGTGCACGTCAATCTTCTTCATGAAGGCAAGCGTCCTGTCGAGGTCGAACTTCACGAAAGTGTAACCTGCCATGCCGAGATGAAAGGCATCCTGAGCAAGAAGCATCGTGCCTTGAACCATCAGCAAAAAAGTGAAAAATAATGTCCTGAGCTTCATGATATAAATAATGTATAGTGTTTGATGCACAAAATTACAAATAATTTTTCACTTTCACTTTTTATTTTTTATTTTTTTTGTAACTTTGCACAAAAAGAAGACCATGAACACTCATAAGACATACGTTGCCTACGATGCGACAGGCGTGCTCGACCACGAGAACTCGAACCTCAAGACATTCCGCCAGCTGAATGCATGGCAGAGGATGCGGCCCGAGCGTTTCCGCTTCCTCAACATGGAGGAGATAAACTTCTCTTCGGAACACGACGACCTGGTGGACTCCACCGTCAAGAGCCGCTTGCTCAAACTCATGGAACAGGCCGACAATCTGCTGGTGCTCGTCTCGCCCATCACAAACGTGGAGAGCCCCATCCTGAACTGGCAGATAAGCAAAGCCGTGAACCGCTTCCACCTGCCCGTCATCATTGCATACGTTGACGAGATGCAGCTGGGCGACAATTCCGTGCAGGACAACTGGGCCAAGCTGCCAAACAAGATACGCAAGTACATCGGGCGCGACTCAGCCCGCATGTGCCACATACCCCTCACGCAAGACAAACTGGAACGTGCCCTCGGCACCTTCTCCGTAGGCTCTCAGACATACCCATGGAACTCCACGACTATATTTTAAAATTAAGAATTAAGGGAGAAGAATTAAGAATTAAGGGAGAAGAATTAAGAATTAAGAGAGAAGAATTAAGAATTAAGGGAGAAGAATTAAGAATGACATAATGTTATCAAACAATTATTCTTTATTAATTTTTAATTCTTAATTAAAATAAAGGCAATGAACGGACAATACATCGAACGCATTGAGATAGAATCCCTCTGGAACGGGCACAAGCACATCCGCTGGGACTTGCAGCCGGGCGTCAATATCCTGAGCGGCGTGAATGGCGTGGGCAAGAGCACCATCCTGAACCGCGTCATCATGCACCTGCTCGACATCAACCGCGCCACACGCAAGGCAGACGGCGTTCACCTCACCTTCTTCCCGAACGATGCCAAGTCGGTCGACTTCGACGTCATCCGCTCCTTCGACCGCCCCATGCTCTCCAGCGAACTGCTCAACAAAGTCACTGACGTCCAGCTGAATACAGAGCTCGACCTGCACATCTACCAGCTTCAGCGCAAATGGCTCGACTACCAGGTCAACCTCTCAAACCGAATGGTGGAACTCTTCACGAGCCAAGACCCCGATGCCCAAGAGAAAGTAAGGCAGATGGCAAGCGAAAAGACACACTTCCAAGACATCGTGGACGAACTGTTCCTCGAGACAGGCAAGACCATCAAGCGAGACCAGAACGAGATTTGCTTCGACTCTTACGGCGAGACAATCCCACCCTACAAGCTCTCTTCGGGCGAGAAGCAGATGCTCATCATCCTGCTCACAGTTCTTGTTCAGGAGAGGAAACCCTTCGTCCTCTTCATGGACGAACCGGAAGTCTCTCTCCACGTCGAATGGCAACAACGCCTGCTCGAGCTCACCATGGACCTCAACCCGAATGTTCAAGTCATCCTCACCACCCACTCCCCTGCCGTCATCATGAACGGATGGAGCGACAAAGTGACAGACGTGGAGGACATCGAAGTAACAAGTTGACAAGTTGACAAGTTTAAACTCTTAAACTCTTATGTCAAAGCGTCTGCAGGAACATCTCAACTCGCAATACCTCGAACTCGCATCGAAGCTGCGGCCGAAAAATGCGGCCCGAAAGATTGTTGCCTATGTCGAGAGCTACGATGATGTATTCTTCTGGCGCTCTGTTCTGCAGGACTTCGAGACCGACAAAATCAAATTCGAGGTGATGCTTCCCTCAAGGCTGACACTCTCAAAAGGCAAGAAAGCAGCCATGATGAACAAGCTCGGACCTCGGCTCGGAGAATATATGATAGCATGCGTAGATGCAGATTACGACTACATAGTGCAAGGCGCTACGGAAGTAAGCAAGACCCTGCTCTCCTCCCCCTTCATCCTGCACACCTATGCCTATTCCATCGAAAACTACCAATGCTATGCCCCTTCCCTTCATACAGCATGCGTCATGAGCACCCTCAACGACCGAAGCATCATCTCGCTCGAAAGCTTCATAGAGGAGTACAGCAAAATCATCTGGCCACTGTTCGTATGGAGCATCTGGGCACACAAGTTCGGGCACGCAAGCACCTATAGCATCACAGCCTTTGCCCAGACAGTCACCTTCCACGACATCAACCCATACCATCCCGAACAAGCCCTCGAGCATCTGCGAGAACGTGTCAACAAGCAAATCGGCTGGCTGCAACGCAAGTTTCCAAAAGCCAAAGAAAGCTACTTGAAACTGCGCCAGTCTCTACAGGAAGAACTTGGCATCCGCCCCGCAGAAACCTATCTGTATATTCAGGGACATGCACTGATGGAAGGCGTCGTCCTGCCACTTCTCAATCCCATATGCAACATGCTAAGGCGGGAAAGAGAGAAGGAAATCACACAGCTGGCCATGCATAGGACGCAGAAGCAGAACGAACTGTCCAGCTATCGGCACAGCCAGTCGCCCATCGACTTAATGCTCCGCAAAAGCGTCGATTTCAAACAAAGCGCCCCATATCAGCTTTTGACAGCTGACATAGAGCGACTCGTTCAGCGCATCAGCAAAAAACTTACTGCCTGAGACATTGGCCGTAAAGCTCCTGCATGACTATACAGCAGTCCCCTTTCCCCCGGACAGCAATAATAATGTAATGTCCTCTAATCTTTCATCTTCCTGAGCACGCAGGCAGTGCGGGTGGGCAGGTAGAGCTTAAGCCAGCCTTTGTTGTCGCGAGCCAGATGGTGGTCATAGACGGTGTAGTGGATGAGCTTGTCATCATTGAAGCCGTTGCCACCAAACTCAACTGCATCAGTGTTGAGAAGGTACTCGTAGGCACCTTGCTCCACCATGAAGCCATAGCCCGTGTAGCTATTATTGGGGCTGAAGTTGAAGAAGAAGAGCAGGTCTCCACGACGTATGGCAAGCACTTGGTCTCCATCGTTGTGCCAAATCTCTGTCACTGCCTGTTTCTCGAAGCTCTTGAACTTCTTGAGGAGTTTTATCATGGCCTGGTCGAAGTCGCCCAGGTAGTGATAGCAGAGGTCTTTGTTATCGACAAGGTTCCATTGGCGACGTGCATACTTGTAGCTCCATCCGTTGCCCTCGCGAGGGAAGTCAATCCACTCGGGATGTCCGAACTCGTTGCCCATGAAATTGAGGTAGCCGCCGTTTATGGTGCTCAAGGTAGCAAGGCGAATCATCTTGTGCAGAGCGATACCACGGTTCACGTTGGAGTTCTCGTCGCCTTTCTTGAAGTGCCAGTACATGTCGCTGTCGATAAGGCGGAAGATGATAGTCTTGTCGCCCACGAGTGCCTGGTCGTGGCTCTCGCAGTAGGAGATGGTCTTCTCGTCGCGACGACGGTTGGTGAGTTCCCAAAGGATGCTGCTAGGCTTCCAGTCTTCGTCGCGCTGTTCCTTGATAATCTTTATCCAATAGTCGGGGATGTTCATTGCCAGGCGATAGTTGAAGCCGTAGCCTCCATCCTTCATGGGAAGGGCAAGTCCTGGCATGCCGCTCACTTCCTCGGCAATGGTGATGGCATTCTTGTTAACTGTATGAATAAGCTCGTTGGCAAGCGTCAGGTAGGTGATGGCATCGCCGTCCTGATGTCCATTATAATAGTCGCCATAGTTCATGAAGCATTCGCCGAGGCCGTGACTGTAGTAGAGCATTGACGTAACGCCATCGAAGCGGAAGCCGTCGAAGTGGAACTCCTCGAGCCAATACTTGCAATTGGAGAGCAGGAAATGGAGCACTTCGTTCTTACCATAGTCGAAGCAGAGGCTGTCCCATGCGGGATGCTCGCGACGGTCTCCCTTGTTGAAGTACTGGCAAGGATCACCGGCAAAGTTAGCCAAGCCCTCCACCTCGTTCTTCACAGCATGACTGTGGACGATGTCCATCACGACAGCAATGCCCATGCTGTGGGCCTTATCGACAAGTGACTTCAGTTCGTCCGGCGTACCGAAGCGGCTGCTGGGAGCAAAGAAGCTGCTGACATGGTAGCCAAAGCTTCCATAGTAGGGATGCTCCTGTATAGCCATAATCTGGATGCAGTTGTATCCGTCGGCTGCGATGCGAGGCAGGACGTTGTCACGGAACTCGACATATGTTCCTACACCCTCTTTGTCCTGTGCCATACCGATATGGCACTCGTAGATAAACAGGGGATTTGTGGTCGGACGGAACTTCTCGACATTCCACTGGTAGGCCTCGTCGGGGTTCCATACCTGTGCGGAGAAGATGTGTGTCTCCTCGTCCTGCACGACGCGTGTTGCCCAAGCGGGGATACGCTCTCCCTGGCCGCCTTCCCAATGCACGATGAGTTTGTAGAGAGAACCATGCTTGAAGGACTTGTTCTTGATCTTGATTTCCCAGCTGCCGTTGCCACCTTTGACGCGCTTCATGGCATAGCGGGCGCTCTCCGTCCATTTGTTGAAGTCACCTACGACAAAGATTTGCGTAGCATTGGGAGCCCATTCGCGCAGAATGTATCCATCCTCTGTCTTGTGCAATCCAAAGTAGAGATAGCCACTGGCAAATTCGCTAAGATTGTTTGTGCCGCCTGTGATTTCAGCCATCTTGCGTACTGCTTCATCATGACGTCCATTGATGGCATCGGCATATTCGGCCAATCCATTGTCGTTCTTGATGAGTCTGAGCACGGCAGGAACCTGAGCAGCCGTTTTAACTTTCGCTTTCGTAGAAGACTTCTTCTTTGAGGCCTTCTTGGTTTCACTGGAAACCTTTGGTTTTGTACGAGCCATTACGGTATTTAGTATTTAATCATTGTGTCTTATTTGCATTTGGGTTCTTCTTCAGTTCTTACCATGTCCCCACGGCAATCCCATTCTGATAGACAACCCTGCGTAGCAGCTGTCCGCTTTTGTCTTTCTCCACGAACTCACCTTCTTTCTTGTCATTGGAGAAGGTTCCTTCGTAGCGAATTCCGTCTGAATCCTCGAGTATGCCTTTCCCTTCTTTCAGTCCCTTTCGGAAGGTTCCTTTGAAGCGAACGCCGTCAGCTTGGCGCAGGATGCCTTCGCCGTCAAGCAGCCCGTCTGCCCAATGGCCGTCGTATTCGTCGCCACTGGCCCATCTGTACTTGCCTTGACCATGTTGCTTGTTGTGACGCCACTGCCCTACGTATGATGCTCCCGTATGCCAGATGAAAGTGCCCATGCCGTCCTGTTCGCCGTTGTTGAAATGTCCGACGTACTTGTCGCCGTTGGCAAAGGTGTAGATGCCTTCGCCTGTTCGCTGTCCATGCACATACTGGCCCTCGTAGCGATTACCGTCGGCAAAAGAGAAGATGCCCTTGCCATGCTGCTGGTCATCTGCCCAGTCACCTGTATAGGAGTCACCTGTGGAATAATTGAAAGAACCCTTGCCGTGCTTATGATTTTCGTGCCAAGAGCCTTCGTAGCGGTTGCCGTCCATCCAGTCGAAAACGCCCTGACCTTCTTTCATGTCATTCTTCCACTGACCTTCATAGTAAGCACCCCCCTGAGCATAGGTGTATTTGCCTGTGCCTTCACGCTTGTCCTGCACCCAACTGCCCACATATGTGTCGCCGTTGTAGTAGAACATCGTGCCAAGTCCTTGCTGATAGTCGCGGAACCAAAGACCTTCGTATCGGTTGTTGTTGGCAAAGTAATAAGTGCCTCTGCCGTGCTGTTGGTCTTGATACCATTCACCTTCATACTTTTCGCCGTCAGCAAACTGGTAAACGCCCATACCTTGACGTTTGCCCTTGACGTACTCGCCCTCGTGCCAATCGCCGTTGGGATAAACGGTCTTGCCTTTTCCATAAGGTTTCCCCTTGAACATTTCGCCTTGGTATTCGCCACCGGCAGGGAAAGTGTAATTGCCTATCTTTATCTGCTGGGCATGAAGACCTAAGCAAAAAAGGCTGAGAACAATATATAGTGAGAAAGCAGAATGCTTCATTATTGTCAAATTATTTGTGCGCAAAGGTACGACAATTATTTCAATCCTGCAAAACAAACTCAACGAAAAGCACTTAAAAAGTACTTTTTTGACACACGTCAAGAGAAGTGTGGGAATATCTAATCAATCGAAGGTCAGGTGCAACTTGTTCACCAAATCGCCCACATCAGCGTTTTGATTCTTCAAAGCCTTCAGCATTTCCTGGGGGCTGTAGGATTTCACTACTTCCTCCACCTCTTCAAGCTGAGTCTGCAGGCGGAAATCATCGTTCCTGAGTTCTTTGCGCATGATGGCAAGTATCTGAGGCATCTGACTCTCTACCGTCTGCTGAACTTGTGGATTGCTGACTGCAAGCAGAGCAGTATTATCGTCATTGACTGTCGGCTGCAGGCTCTTCAGGCGTTTGGCGAGGGCAACGCTCTCGTGTGGCAATGAGTCGATAAATGCGTACCATGCTGCCGTCAGCCTCTCAATATTGATAGGCAAAGACTCTCCCGTTCCCTCCATAGCAGAGGAATCTGCTGTTGTATTTTCTTCTTTCTTCCCTGCCCCAAAGTGCTTGAACGAGACTTTGGGAAGCTTCTTGGGAACGGCAGACTCACTGGCTTGCTGTGGTTTGTCCTCTATGACGACAGGCTTTGTTTCTGTTTTTGGTGAGTCAACTTTTGCAACTGGTGCAGGCTTGACTGAAGGCGTGGCCTTTTCTTCTATCTTGATGGGTTTTATCGTCTGGGCAGGGCTATGCCCGGAGGCGTCTGCATTTTCAGGTTCTGCCGCTTGGGCGCTTTGGATGAGACATATCTCAACTTGAAGACGTTTGTTTCGACTTGTGCGATAAGCCTGGTCACATTCATTGGTAAGTTTCAGGACTTTATAAACAAAGCGAATGGGACAGCGCTGTGCTTGTTCCTGATAACGAGAGCGCATCTTTTCACTCATTTCAAGCAGGGGGAGCGTCACGGCATCCCGACTTACAAGCAGATTGCGCATGTGTGTGGCAAGTCCTGCTATAAAGTTACCGCCATCGAAGCCTTTTTGTAGCACTTCGTTCAAAAGGAGCAAACACTCGGGTACCTTCCCCTCGAGGAAATAGTCCACCAGTTTGAAGTAATACTCCTGGTTGAGGACATTCAGGTTCTGACAGACGTTTTCATAGGTCAGGTTACCTCCAGAGAAGCTTACCATTTGGTCGAAGATAGAGAGAGCATCTCTCATGCCTCCATCCGCCTTTTCTGCGATGAGCGACAGAGCTTCGGGTTCTGCCGTGTAACCTTCTTTCTCGGCAACGTACATCAGGTGGTCGATGGTGTTCTTTGTTGTCATCCGCTGGAAGTCATACACTTGGCAGCGACTCAAGATGGTTGGCAGTATCTTATGCTTTTCGGTAGTACAAAGGATGAAGATGACATAGGAAGGTGGTTCCTCCAGTGTCTTGAGGAAAGCATTGAAGGCAGATGACGAAAGCATGTGCACCTCGTCGATGATGAACACTTTATACTTGCCTGTCTGTGGCGGAATGAGCACCTGCTTACAGAGTTCACGTATATCGTCGACAGAGTTATTGCTGGCAGCATCAAGTTCGTGAATGTTCATGCTGCGCTGTTGGTCGAAGGCAAGACAGCTTTCGCACTTGCCACATGGTTCCCCACCCTCTTGGGGGTCGAAGCAGTTGATGGCTTTTGCAAAGATTCGTGCGCAGGTGGTCTTGCCCACGCCACGCGGTCCGCAGAAGAGATAGGCATGAGCCAACTTCCCGCTACTTATGGCATTCTTCAACGTTGTAGTCAACGACCGCTGACCCACGACGGAGTCAAAGTTAAGCGGACGATATTTGAGCGCAGAAACAATGTATTCTTCCATTTGCTTAATATATTTCTGCAAAGTTACAAAATTATTTTGGAATTTGAATTATGAATTATGATTTATTTCGTATCTTTGCAAAAAATTAAAACAACAGACTTCTTATGAGCAAAATACATTCCGCCTGGCTGTTCATGTGCAGGCACAAATATCTTCTTACGTTTCTTCTCATCGTCTTGATTATCGGAATAGTGGACGAAGACAGCTTCATGAACCGTCATCCGCGTCGTGTCCGCATCGACAACCTGAAGAAGGAGATTGCCAATTACAAGCAGCAGTTCACCGAGGCCGACCGGAAGATACAAGACCTGGAGAACAATCCGAAAGCTGTGGAGAAGATTGCACGCGAACGCTATCACATGAAACGTGCCGACGAGGATGTCTTCATCTTTGCCTCTGAAGAAGGAAATGGCGAGCAGCCCGCTGAAACAGAAGAAGAATGAAGGAGTTGACGCCACTACAGAACTGGTGCTTCCGCATTGGAGCGGTGATGATGCTCGTCGGCACAGCTGTATACATAATGTATCCTATGGTGGGAATGTACGTCTTTGGCATCGGGACTTTGATGTTTACGCTGATGCAGGTACAAGCTGAGTACATGGGACGGGAGATTACCATCGTCCGTCTTCGTCGCCAGCAACTGCTTGCCTGTTGCTGTTTCGTGCTTGCTTTGGTGATGATGAGCATGCATACGCTCCAATGGGGACCTTTCCGCAGACAGGAATGGATTGTGGCATTGACCATTGGCTGCGTGCTGGAGCTCTACACGAGTTTCCGCATCCCGCAGGAAATTGAAAAAGTTGAAAGTTGAAAGTTGAAAAGTTGAAAGTTTGGAGTTTAATGTTTCAGAGAAAAGTTTTTCAACATTCAATTTTTCAACTTTAAACTTTAAACTTTCAACTCTTTCACCTTTTCCTACGGTAGCATATTCTTGTACTTCATGAACAAGTCGCTTTCTGTGTCGCCGATGGCTATCAGGAGGTTGTAGATAGCTTGGGCATGCATGAGACGTATCTTTCCTGCCAGTTTCAACTGCGAGAACCTCATCACTAACCTACGTGCATTTGTATCGGATTCTTGGCTCAGACTGCCTCGCGTTTCTTTCTCTTCGAGCAGTTTCTCGCTATCTTCCATCAGCACACGAATCTTCTTGTATGCTCTCGATGTGTATGAACCGTACTGTGATTCAGATACTTTGGCGAGGCTGACGAGCTGTATGTCGTCGGCCGATACTCTGGGAGTCCTGACGGCAAGTACGTCGCCCAATGGCACGATGACGCATCCGCCTTCGTGACCCTTGACGCTTTCCAAGAAGCCTTTAATGCCAGCGAATTTGCCTTCCACAACCTGCACGATGTCGCTTATCATCAGTTCTTTACTGCTGGGTACGAAATAATCTACCTCGCCGTCCATCTTGTTCACTGCCGCAAGCATCATCTGCATCTCATCATCGGAAATATAGATAAAGCCGGTGGGCGATGTGGAGGGACGAAGGAAGCGGAGGGTTGCATCGAAAGGCGGCCTTTCGCGAAGGCGGAGGATATCCTCCATCGTTGCTTGCAGGAAGACATAGTTGCCGGCTATGAGGCGCCTGCGCTCTATGCTTTTCCCGTCGACGACAAGACGCATCACGTCGGTCGGCACAAAGAAATCATGGATGCCAGTCGTAGCACTTTCGAGCTTCTCTCTATCTAATATATCAAGGATATTGATATCGCTGCTGTTGCTGTACATCACGAGCCAAGGCATTGGCTGGCTGTCGGCTGTATTATTGTCAGTTTTAGGTTTCATATCTGCTAATTCCCGATGCAAAGATAGCAAAAAGAGTTGAAAACTCCAAACAAAACTCCAACAATCTTCACCCAAGTCATTGGTTCTGCAGCCGTAACACGGGAAATGCAGCGGCAATATCTGTCAGCAGACTTCTGCAGAGAAGTTGACAAAGTTCTGCAGAGAAGTTGACAAAGTTCTGCAGAGAAGTTGACGAACTTCTCTGGTGTTGTTTTGAAAATCCTAAGTTGTTCGGAACGGGGAACTACTTCGAAACTTGGATGGGTGTCGTAAGCGCTTTCTCGGCAAATTGCCTCGGGGTGATGCGCACGGGCTCTTTCATGAACTCGGGACGGCTCCAGCTACGCAGCAGCAGACGGAAGTACTCCGGGTCTTCCATTGGAACGAGGAAGGGCTTGTGGACCTTACCCTGCTTGTCGAAATAGGCGATATAGGTGCGCGTGTAGTTTCCGTCGTCCCTGCGGCTCTCAAGGAGTATCCAGCGGTCGCTCGACGAGAAGGACGGATAACTCTCGGGGAGCGGGCTGTTCAATGCCGCTGCGTCGACGAGTTGACTGGTCTGCAGGTCGAGTATCTGTACGTCGGCACTCGTATGCCAGATATGGAACAGGCCGCACGGTCCTTCTGCGAAGAGCAGGTAGCGACCGTCCTTCGAGGCACGTGGCTGCACGGCGCTGCGGTTCTTGCTGGCTGCGTCGTAGATGAGCTCGGGTTCACCGAAGGTCATCGTCCTTTCGTCGAAGGAGAGTCGATACAGGTTGTACTGCAACTTCCGGAAGTCCTCGAGCAGGTCCGTTGTGTCCTCATACTTGCCTCGATACTCGTAATGGGCCGAGCAGTAGTATAGCCACTTGCCATCTGGGCTCCACGACGGGAAGAGTTCCAGTTCCGTCGAGTCGTTCAGGACTGTTGTGACGCGGTTATGCTCTACGTCGTAGATGATGAGGTCGCTGGCCGACTCCATGACTTCCACCTTCGTGATGTCTCGGGTATGGAAGCTCTGCATGGTGTGGTCTGTGCTGAAGGCAATGATGGGGAGGTGAGGATGCCAGGAGTTGTACGCGGCTGCCGATATCATCGTTTCGTCCTTGAGGTTCACGAAGATGAGTTGGCCCTGATAGACAATCATGGTGCCAGGGTTCTGCATTCGCATGTGGAACATCATGTTGTCCGTTCCGTAGTTCTGATAGGAGTGGCAATTGATGCATTGTCCCTCAAGCCCGTGGCTGACTTGACGGTTGTTGTAGATAGTCTTCTCCTCGAAATTGGTCAGGTTGCGCTGCCGAATGGAGAGTTCGCCATAGCCCACGAAGGTCGGAGGAAGCTGACGGAAGGAGACATACGGGTCGACGTCTTCCTCTGCCACATGGATAGGGAAAGGCTTGTAAGCGAGCCACTTGCCTTGCTTTTTAGCATAGACCGTGACGGCAAGACTCTTCCCCTTGGCCTGGGCAAGCAGTTCGTGCCACTCTTTCTCGTCGATTTGAACCTTATTGTCCTTGCCACCATAATTGAGTTTCAAATTATTGTATTTGAACTCAGCCACGACATCATCGGCGTCGATGGCAAGAAAGTTGAGCGGGGCAATGTTGGGAGGCACCGTCACTCCGACGTAATCCGGAAAAATTTGTGCGAACTCGTCGATGCGCTGGAAGTCCGTCGGCAGCGAAGGATGCCTGGAGCAAGCAACAAGAAGCAGCGTCAACAATGGAATTTTAACTATTAAACTTTTCAACATTTTAACTTTTAACTTTTGGGGCTTATTGCGGACGGGGACGGCCGCGTTCCCAGCCAACTCTCAGCTTTCAACTCTCAACTTTCAACTTTAAACTTTCAACTTTTCAATTAGTCTGTACTTTTCTGAGCACAGAATAGTCCCACATATAGGTATCTCCAAACTCTGTCCGAAGCGCTTTTCCTATCATATTCTCGTCCATTCCCTGGCTGGCATATTGCTTCATCCTGCTAATGAATGCCTTATAGCGCTCCACAACACGCTCGTCGAACTGGACGAAGGAGAGATTCACGCCCGTTGCGCCGAGTTCATAGACCTCGAAGAGCATCGCTTCCTGAACGTGCATCGGGAAATGTTTACCAGGGTTGATGTTGTAGAACTGTTGGACTTGCGACCAGAAACACCTTCTGTCGCGCATCATCATGGCAGCGCCAAGGGCAACTTCCTGTGCCTGTGGGTCGTTCGTAATTGTGTACATCCACTTATTCAGTATGGTCAGCTCCACGTATTTATCGTCAACGCCAACCAGTTCCGAGCCTTCGTTATAGAGCTTGAGAGGCATGCGGAAGCGTTCATCCTTGGGTAACAGCTTCTCGTCGTCGGTGAAGCGGTACATCTCCTCGCTCCATTTCTTCTGGAAGGTGGTACGACCCAGGAGTTGGAGATACTTGCGGGCATTGTCCATCTCACCGTTAATGATGGCACACCTGGCAAGCATTCGCATCGCGTAATACGAGTAGCCATAGTACATGCATCGTTCCATCGTCCGGCGGATGGCAAATATCGTTTCGCCGAAATTGTAATAAATGAGGTCGCCAGCTTGGTCGGCGATGCGGATATGTATGGAGTCGCTGACTAAGGCAGGCGGTACACTCTCATTATTATATATGTAACGTTTGGAACAGAGCTCGCCCCTGTTTATGAGCGCGATGTCTCTGAACATCACCATCTCCCTCGTGACCGGACCTTTCACTCTTGCTGCCTCGTTCAGGACGTCGTTCCACCGGCACTCCTCTACCCCGCGTTGCATACGAAGCTCTGCATGGAAGTTGTAGTCGTCGAAGTCGCGAGCGTTGAGGCAAGCAAGCATCAGTGCTGCCGTTGCTGCCATGATGCTTTGGCTCAGCCACAGCCTCTTTTCCTTTATCTTTTGGATGAAGGGGAAGAACACAGGCACGATGAGCACAAGATAGAAAGGTATCTCAAGCGAATAGTCGCGTAACGTGTCGAGTTCAAACCGATGGAAGCCATACGTCCAAGGTTGGTCGGGACGCATCAGCGTTGTGCCGGAAGTCTCGAGCAGCGGCACAAGCCAAATGGTGACAAGCAAAAGAGGAAGGGAATACTTCCATGAGCTGCGTTCTGCCACAAGTACAGCAGAGAGCAGGGCATAGATGCCGAGTGGATAGTAAAAGAGTGCTGCTACGGCCGGAATCCAAAGCAGGCTGACCCACCCTCTTGCCTTATCGCTGACGGGCAGATATTCCCAGAAAGGCAGGGAGAGCAGCAGAGCCGAGAAAAGTCCCAAGGGGTGATAAAAGATATAATCAACGTCCTTAAGTATGTACACCCAATAGCCCAACTGGATGTCGCTCACGAGCAGGGCAACCATTGGAATAAAGAGCAGGAAACTCCACTGGTTTGGAACCTTGAACGACCACTTTGCCAGAAAGAACGTCAGCAGCCAGAGGCCAATTAGCAGGACGCTGCCCAAAGCAGGATAGTAGAAGTACTGGGTCAAGTAGGAACCCGTCCATGCAAGCATGCCTCCAGGAACGGAGGTGCAGTCCTTGAAGTAGAGACTTGTATTGTTCCACCAGCCTCGGTCCTGCATGAAATACATCGTGTCGGCATTCCTCACATAAAGAAAGTACCAACATAAAACAAGAAACAAAGAAACGTAGAGGATGAGAAAAACATAAGGCTTTGTCCAAATCTTGTTCTCCCGCTTTACTGCTTTCTTGTTTTCTTTTTTCTTCAGAATCTTACGTACGCTTGTGCCCATAGTTCATGGTAGTTGTGATCGGTCGAAGTCCTGTCGTTGATATAGTTGTACTGCACTTGAAATTTGAGGTTCTTATGCAATTGGAAGTTCGGGCAGATGCCATAGATGCTCTTCATCGAGCTGAAGGTTGCATCTTTTCGATACACGTCGTAGCAACAATAGACCTTAAGCCAACGCGTGAAGGGAACGCCAAGCAGAGCATACCATCCGTCGGCTCTGTTCGGAGCTTCGGGGGCATTTGCATTGCGCCCCGAATGGTGTGCATACTCTGCCCGGAAGCTCCAGTCTTTGTGTTCGTAGATGCTTCCGAGAGCCCACCTGTTGCGGCGCACGCTAATGCCATTCGAGGCAGTATAAGTGCCTGTCCAACCGAAAAGACCAATATAGAGGTCTTTGATGGGCTGCACCTGAATGTTGCCTATCCAGTCCTTCTGCTTGTTGTTGTCTTTCTTGTTTTGTCCGTTGCCGTTATAGACAGCAGCCTGATAACGGATGAGTCGATGCTTATCTTTGCAGATGGGAAAGAGGTCGCCTTGAAGCTGAAGGCCGATATCTCGGCCGTTCTGCCCAAGTTCACCGCTTGGGTCATCCAGGATGAGTGCCGTCATGTGCTGACCCAACTGAGAATAGCTGCCCATGCCTACGTCCCAAGGGTTCAAGGGGTTGTCGTAAGTGAAGCAACGCTTGAACTGTCCTATCTTGACTTGAAGTTCCTTCCATCGCGCCCACTCCAATGTATAGTCGCGCATCGCAGGGTTCTTCAGTTCAAGTTGTACTCTGTACTTGAAATCCCTGAGGATTGTACCCGAGACGTAGAACCTTATCATTCGGGCATCGAACCCATTCTCACCAGCATTGTCCTTGCTTGAATAGCTGTATTTCCCGATGACATAGCCACCGAATTGAGGAGCCGAGACGTACTTTGTGATATGCCGACCGTAGCGAAGTGGCTCGTCTGCCGCTTCATCATCCGACATGGCTTTCTCTATAGCCTTATTTAGGTAGGCCGTCAGAAAACCTTCCTGATACTCGTCTGTCTGTTCCGCCTTGACTGGCAGAGCGGAGCAGCCGAGCATCAGAAAGACAACGAGAAGCGTATTGCGGCTCACATAATTCATAGTTGTTACGTCTTTAGTTGAAAAACTTGGCGTGCCATCTTTGTGAACTTGGCGTGCCATCTTTGTGAACTTGGCGTGCCGAGTTTGCAAACATGGCGTGCCATGTTCTTTCCTTAAGCACGCTTAATGTAATCAGCTATCCAGGCTCCCACTTCCTTGGTGCCATATTTCTCGCCGCCTTCGACTTGTATCTCGGGCGTGCGAATGTTTTGGTCGAGGGAAGCATTTACTGCCTCGCGAATGAGGGCGCCTTCCTTCTTCAGGTCGAAGTACTCGAAGAGCATGGCTACGGAAAGTATCTGGGCAAGCGGATTGGCGATATTCAAGCCCTTGCCTTGCGGCCAGCTGCCATGAATAGGTTCAAAGACGGGAGTCGAACTGCCAGTAGATGCGCTCGGAAGCAACCCCATAGAGCCTGTGATGCAACTGCCCTCGTCGGTCAAGATGTCGCCGAAAGTATTCTCCGTCACAATGACATCGAAGAAACGAGGATCTTGTATCATCCTCATCGCGGCGTTATCCACATACATGAAGTCCGTCACGACATCGGGATACTCACCCATCATCTCCTGCGCAACCTTTCGCCACAGACGGCTCGAGGCCAAGACGTTAGCCTTGTCGACAACAGTCAGATGTTTCCTGCGCTGACGTGCATATTGATAGCCGACGCGCAGGATACGCTCTACTTCGGGGCGGCTGTAGTAGTTCGTGTCGAGTGCATCTTCCACTCCCTCTGCGTTAACCGAAGGCTCTTGCTTCTTTCCGAAGTACATGCCACCAGTCAGCTCGCGAATGCAAACGAAGTCAGCACCACGAACCAACTCGTCCTTGAGGGGAGACTTATGCACCAGGCAATCGAATGTCTCTACAGGACGGATGTTGGCATAAAGTCCCAGCTTCTTGCGCATAGCCAACAAGCCTTGCTCCGGACGCACTTTAGCAGAGGGATTATTGTCGAACTTTGGGTCGCCCACACTGGCGAAGAGCACCGCATCGGCCTCTTTACAAGCCTGGAATGTCTCTTCGGGGAAAGGGTCGCCTACCTCGTCGATGGCATGAGCGCCGCAAAGCGCTTCCTTGTAACTGACTTCGTGGCCGAACTTCTCAGCCACAGCACTGAGCACAGCCACACCTTGTTCCATTATCTCCGGGCCGATACCATCGCCCGCCAATACTGCAATCTTAAGTTTCATATCAATATATTAATTGTTTTTATTCTCGTCTTCGAGGAGGTTGAGCATCTTGATGGTCGACTTGATGGCAGCCTCTGTCTGGTCGGCATCAAGGCCTCGTGTGCGCAGGATGCGGTCGTTCCAATTCCATGTGATGACTGTCTGCACCAGGGCATCAGTGCGTCCGCCTGGCGGAATGCTGACAGTGTAGTTGGTGAGCCAAGGGAAGCTTCGGCCAAGACGGTTCTTGTAGATGTGTCGGATGGCACGTACGAAAGCATCGAACTGACCGTCACCTTTGGCGCTCTCCTCGTAGGTCTCGCCATTTACTTCAAGTCGGACGCTTGCCAAAGGCTTTAATCCGTATGCGGTTGTCACTACATAAGAAAGCAGCTTGACGTGCTCCTCTGGTGCTCCATGCTTCAGGACATCGCTCACGATATAAGGGAGGTCTTCTTGCGTGACAAGTTCTTTCTTGTCACCAAGCTCGATGATGCGCTCCGTGACGCGCTTCGTCTGCTCCGGCGAGAGCTCAAGTCCAAGCTCTTCGAGGTTGCGGAGGATATTGGCTTTGCCTGAGTTCTTGCCCAGCGCATACTCACGCTTGCGGCCGAAACGCTCAGGCAGGAGGGCGTTCTGATATAGTCCTGCCTTGTTGTCGCCATCAGCATGAACGCCTGCCACCTGCGTAAAGACACTTTCGCCGGTAATGGGTTTGTTGGGCGGGATGGCAATGCCGCTGTAACTTTCCACGAGCCGCGACACTTCGCCTAAGCGACTCTCGTCAATATGGGTATGGACATGAAGGTGATCTTTCAGGACAGCCTGCACGCTGGCAAGAGGCGCATTGCCTGCCCTCTCTCCCAAACCATTGACGCTCGTATGGATGCCCTGACAGCCGGCAGTAACGGCAGCAAGCACGTTGCTGATAGCAAGGTCGTAATCATTATGGGCATGGAAATCGAAGCGACACTTGGGATAGCGTTCCACCATCTGTTTCATGAAGCCCGAAAGCTTGATAGGATTTAGGATACCAAGTGTGTCGGGCAGCATGATGCGCTCTATTGGCATGTCGCTGAGCTTATCCATCAGGCCAAAGACATAGTCGGGACTGTCTTTCATGCCGCCCGACCAGTCCTCGAGATAGAGGTTGACGCTTACACCTTTTGACTTCGCATAGTCAATCGTGCGACGGATATCGCTGACGTGCTCCTCGAGTGTCTTGTGGAGTTGACCTTCGCAATGCTTTCTGCTTCCTTTGCAAAGCAGGTTCATGCACTTGCAACCACTCTCCACAATCCAGTCCACGCTCTTCGTCTCGTCGACAAAGCCAAGCACCTCTATCCTATCGAGCTTGCTGTTCTGACTTGCCCAGCGAGTAATGCTCTTGACGGCTTCCATCTCGCCTTCCGAGACACGAGCGCTTGCCACTTCAATGCGGTCGACATTCAGGTCCTGCAATAACGCACGAGCTATCATGAGCTTCTCGTGAGGCATGAAGCTGACGCCGCTGGTCTGTTCACCATCGCGCAGCGTCGTGTCCATTATCTCTATCGTCCGTTCTTTTCCCATTCTTCTATTTTATCCTTGTTGGACAGGAGGAAATCAATGTCGTCGTAGGCATTCATCAGGCAGTACTTCTTGTAGCTGTTGATGGGGAACTGCTCGCTGCGACCCGTCGTGAGGTTCGTGACCACTTGGTTGGGAACATCGACCTTCACCTCGGCATTAGGATTTTCTTTGACCGTCTGGAAGAGCTCTTGCTGGAACTCTCTGCTGACGACCACAGGAAGCACAAAGCAGTTGAGCAGATTGTTGCGGTGTATATCAGCAAAGCTGCTACTGATGACCACTCTTGCTCCATATCCGGCTATCGCCCATGCTGCATGTTCGCGGCTTGAACCAGAGCCCCAGTTCTGCCCGCCAATGATGATTTCATGCACGCCTCTACGTGGCGGCTCGCTATAGGCAGGCTGATTCATCACGAAGTCCTCGACCGCATTGCCCTGGGCATCGTATCGAAGGTCGTGCATAAAGGCATCGCCAAAGAACTTGGGGTCGCGTGTAGTACTTGCCAGATAACGTGCCGGAATGATAAGGTCCGTGTTGCAATTGTCTATCTCTATAGGAAGACAAGTAGATTGTATGATGTCGAATTTCTGCTTCATTAGTCGTTTGGTCGTTTGGGAAATTAGTCGTTTGGTCGTTTGGGAAGATTACAACTTGCGAGGGTCAGTGATGACACCGGTGATGGCACTCGCCGCAACTACCAGCGGGGAGGCCAGGACGGTGCGTGCTCCGGGGCCTTGACGTCCGACGAAATTTCTGTTGCTTGTGGAGATGCTGAGCTTGCCGGCCGGTACTTTGTCGGGATTCATCGCAAGACAACTGGAACATGAAGGCAAGCGAAGTTCGAATCCGGCATCTTCGAGAACTTTGTCGATGCCTTCGTCGATGATTTGCTGACGCACCAGCCAACTGCCAGGCACGAGCCAAGCCACTACATTCGCTGCTTTCTTCTTGCCTTTCACAACGGATGCAAAGGCACGAAAGTCCTCGATGCGACCGTTGGTACATGCTCCAAGGAAGCAATAATCTACAGGAGTTCCTTCAAGCTTTTGTCCAGGTTTGAACTGCATATAGTCGAGCTGAGCGAGGAACTGAGCGCGGTCTGTTTCAGGGATGCTTTCGAGCGTCGGAATGCATTCATCGATGGCTATGCCCGCACCTGGATTGGTTCCGTAGGTGATGCGCGGTTTGATGTCTTCGGCTCTGTAGGTCACTTCCTTATCGAAGACAGCGTCGTCGTCGCTCTTGAGCTTTCGCCACTGCTCGACGGCCTTGTCCCAAGCCTCGCCTTTTGGAGCGTACTCGCGTCCTTTCAAGTATGCAAAGGTTGTCTCATCTGGGGCAATGATGCCGGCACGACTGCCCATCTCGATGGAGAGATTGGAAAGCGTGAGACGTCCTTCCATGGACATCGAGCGGATGGTACTGCCCGCGTATTCCACAGCGTAGCCTGTCGCGCCACTGGTTGTCATTTGGGCCATGATGTAGAGAGCTACATCCTTGGCGGTCACGCCCTTCTGCAACTCCCCTTCGATATTGATGCGCATGGTCTTTGGCTTCTGCTGAAGGATGCACTGGGAAGCAAGAACCTGAGCCACCTCGCTCGTGCCGATACCCATCGCGATGGCGCCAACGGCTCCATGAGTGCTGGTATGTGAGTCGCCGCAAACGATGGTCATGCCTGGAAGGGAGAGTCCTTTTTCCGGGCCAACGACGTGGATAATACCATTGTCCTTCGTGCCCATAGCGAAGTGGCGGATACCAAACTCCTTGCAATTCGCGGCAAGTGTCTCCACCTGTTTACGTCCGATGGGGTCGTCGATGCGGTCTTGCTGGTCGCTGGGTGTGTTGTGGTCGGGCATCGCTATGATATGGTCGGGCCGGAAGGCTTTAATACCTTTATCACGCAATGTGTCAAAAGCCTGCGGACTTGTCACTTCGTGCGCATAGAGCCTGTCAATATAGAGTTGAGTTGGCCCGTCAGTAACGTTCTGTACTACATGGGCGTCCCAGATTTTATCGAAAAGTGAAGACCCCCTACCCCCCTTAAGGGGGAACCTTTTGTTACTTTTGGATTCTGATGTATTCATTACAAATGACTATTTATCTCTTTTATTACATTATCAATATCATATAACACCTGCTCGTTGGTAAAGCGGATAACACGATAGCCGAGCTCTTCGAGCATCTGCGTCCTCAACTCATCATCATATTGTTGTTCCTGTTCGGAGTGGTAGCCTCCGTCAACTTCTATTATCAGTTTGCTGTCCGGGCATAGGAAATCAACAATGAATTGTCCTATTATATACTGAAAAAGAAATTTATGTCCCAGCCTATTTGCTCTTACATAATCTCTCAAAACAGCTTCTGCCTCGGTTGGATGAGATCTCATCTCCTTTGCTTTCTCTTTTAGCCGAGCATAGTACAGAGGATTTGCATTTTGATAGGCAAAACGGTTGTAGGTCATACTTAAAGCTCCCCCTAAAGGGGGTGGGGGGTCATCTTATTGATGCAATCAATATATGCCTCCACTGAAGCCGTTACGATATCTGTATTTGCACCGAAGCCATAATAGACTTTTCCGTCGTATTCCACTTGCATGTGGACCTTGCCCATGTCGTCCGAGCCTTTCGAGATGGCCTGGATGGTGAACTCGCGGAGTGTCATCTGACGTTTGATGATGGTTTTCAAGGCTTTGATGGCTGCATCGACAGGACCGTTGCCTGAAGCTGCGCTCTCGAACTTCTCGCCAGCAATGAGCAGCCCGATGCTGGCCACGCTGCGAACGCCTTTGCCCGTGGTGACCTGAAGGTAGTCGAGCTTGATGTGATGCGATGCGGAACGGTCGGCACCGGCAAGCACCATGATGTCGTCGTCCGTGATTTCCTTCTTCTTGTCAGCCAGCTTAAGGAACTCTTCATATACCTTATCGAGACGTTCGCCGTCGATATCTATGCCATTGACGCTCAAGCGATGTTTCAGGGCAGCTCTGCCGCTGCGAGCCGTCAGCACGATGGCATTGTCGTCGATGCCCACATCCTTCGGGTCCATGATTTCGTAGGTGGAGGCATTCTTGAGCACACCATCCTGGTGGATGCCGCTGCTGTGAGCGAAGGCATTTCTTCCCACTACCGCCTTGTTCGGCTGAACGGGCATGTTCATCAACGAGCTGACCATGCGGCTCGTTGGATAGATTTTTGTCGTGTTGATGTTGGTGTCGATGCCCAGGTCGGGGTGAGTCTTGAAGATCATCGCTATTTCCTCGAGCGACGTGTTGCCGGCTCTTTCACCGATTCCGTTGATGGTCACCTCTGCCTGCCGTGCACCGTTCAGCACACCGGCCACAGTGTTGGCGGTCGCCATACCGAGGTCGTTGTGACAATGTGTGGAGAGGATGCTTCGTCCGGCTGCAAAAGCATCAACGTGCTCGTAGAGGTATTTTATTTTTTCTCCATATTCGTAGGGTGTGCGGAAGCCAGTCGTGTCGGGAATGTTGCAGACGGTTGCGCCGGCTTTTGTGACAGCTTCGATGACGCGAGCCAGGTATTCATTGTCCGTCCTTCCGGCATCCTCGGCATAGAACTCCACGTCCTCCACGTACTTTTTGGCATACTTCACGGCACGGACGGCACGCTCGATGATTTCCTCCGGCGTAGAATTGAACTTATATCGGATATGGCTCTCGCTCGTTCCAATGCCCGTATGAATACGTTTGTGCTTAGCATATTTCAGCGCTTCCGCGGCGCAGTCGATGTCTTTTTCAACGGCACGGGTCAAGGCGCAGATAGTGGGCCACGTCACTGCCTTGCTGATTTCTATCACACTATTGAAGTCTCCAGGGCTACTGATGGGGAAACCGGCCTCAATCACGTCAACGCCAAGGGCTTCAAGCTGCTTTGCCACCTGAATCTTTTCTACCGTATTTAGCTGACATCCAGGAACCTGCTCACCATCGCGAAGCGTCGTGTCGAAAATAAACAATTTGTCGCTCATGTCTTTTTCTGTTATACAATCTTTTCCTTTATTGATTTAAATTGCGCGTGCAAAGGTACGACTTTTAATTCAAAGTTCAAAATTATTAAATTCAAAAATAATCAGCCGAGGCAAATTCGCCTGTCAATTTAACCTCCTATTCGTTAAGAAAATCTTTACAAAATGCAATGTGCGATTTTACTCAAAATAATGTAAAGATTTTTTCATCAAGAGCATTTTTGAGGGTCGAAATGTAAAAAATCCGAACTTCACACGTCAACTCTTCCGACTTCTCACGTGAACTTTCTCAACTTCTCGTGTGAAATCGACTGACTTTACTGACGTATTTTGCCACAGAAACACGCATATTTCACGCATATCACAGGAATATCTTTAGCATACGAAAGAGGGCATCTTGAGTATCAAGCAGATAAGTAATCTCGATTATACGCATTCTATTCACCTCCCTGTCTTCCGGCCAAAAAGAACGCAAGGAGAAAGGGTCAATATCGAGAAATTTCATTACATTTTCTCTTAGTTAAGTCAGACATACTTCAGATTACAGGATTCATGCCTCGTTTTCCCTTGCACACCTATCCGACAGAATTGCCGACTGGTCAGAACGCAACAGCCCTGCAGTCGTTCCATCATGATTTTGAAAACTTTCTTAGATAAATGTTGCAAATGATTTGGTTTTTTTGTACTTTTGCAGCGTCAAAAAAACTCGCGTCACCCGACCCCTCTACCAAGGAAGAAGAGAGAGTAAATGGTTATATTACTAAATAGTAAATTGTAAATTGTCAAATTGTAAATAATAAAGATGTCTTTACTTGTAATCTTTAAGCTCTTGGGCTCTTTAGCTCTCTTGATGTTCGGTATGAAATCCATGAGCGAAGCCCTGCAGAAGATGGCTGGCCCGCAGTTGCGTCACGTGCTTGGTGCCATGACGACAAATCGCTTTACCGGTGCCTTGACGGGTATGTTCGTGACGGCAGCAGTGCAAAGCTCCACGGCAACGACGCTGATGACGGTCTCGTTCGTGAATGCCGGCTTGCTGACACTCGTTCAAGCCATCTCCGTCATCATGGGTGCACATATCGGCACGACGCTGACAGCTTGGATCATGTCACTTGGCATGGGCTTCAACATCACAGACTTCGTCTACCCGGCATTCTTCATAGGCATCATACTTATATACATGAAGAAGCGCAGGATAGTAGGCGATTTCCTGTTCGGCGTGGCATTCCTGTTCTTAGGTTTGGGCACGTTGAAGGAGACAGGCTTCGCACTGGTGGAGGACCCTGCCTCCAAAGAAGCCATCGCAGCCTTCTTTGCCGAATACAGCAGCGGAGGTTTCTTCGTGAACCTTCTCTTCCTGCTGATGGGCACCGTACTGACGCTCTGCGTACAGAGCTCAGCTGCCATCATGGCCATCACGATGATGCTTTGCTCAACGGGTGTTCTGCATATCGACCAAGGCGTAATGCTTGTGCTGGGCGAAAACATCGGAACAACCATCACCTCCAATATCGTGGCTCTGAGCGCCAACACACAGGCTCGCAGAGCTGCCTTTGCACACATGACGACCAACGTGCTGGGTGTCTGCTGGGTACTCATACTACTGAAGCCTTTCTTCGCTATGGTTTGTCATCTGGCAGCCTTCGACCCCACGATGACGCCTGACGAGCCCGGCTTCGCCATCAAGGCAAGCGTGGCACTGGCAACATTCCATTCTGCCTTCAACATCAGCAACACGGCTCTGCTCATCTGGTTCGTGCCGCAGATTGAGAAGTTTGTCTGCTGGGCCATCAAACCCAAGAGCTCTGTCGAGGAAGAAGACTTCCGTCTGCACTTCATCACGGCAGGCATCATGAAGACGCCAGAACTCTCTGTGCTCGAAGCGCATAAGGAGATTATTTCTTTCAGCGAACGCATCCAGCGCATGTTCAACATGGTTACAGAACTGCTCACAGAAAAGGACCAGGACAAGTTCAACAAGCTCCTCAGCCGCATCGAGAAGTATGAGAACATTGCCGATAATATGGAAATCAGTATTGCTGAATATCTCGACCAAGTGAGCGACGCACATCTCAGCGACGAGACAAAAGCCAAGATACGTGCCATGCTCCGCGAGATATCGGAAGTGGAAAGCATCGGCGATTCGTGCTACCACATGGCTCAAACCATCAAGCAAAAGGTCCAGGGCAAGAAGGAGCACTTCACCGAGGAACAATACAAAAACCTTCACGCCATGATGGGCCTGACGAACCAAGCTCTGACACAAATGAACCAACTCATCAGCGGCAGGAAGGATTCCTTCGACGTCTACCGCAGCTACAACATCGAGACGGAGATAAACAACTACCGCGACCAGCTGAAGTCGCAGAACATCATCGACATCAACAACCACAAATACTCCTATGGCATTGGAACCATCTACATGGAAATCATCAATTCCTTGGAAAGATTGGGAGACTATGTGGTAAACGTCGTGGAAGCACGCACCGGCACAAAGATGCAAGGATAAATTCCTACTACCCTTTTATTGCAACTCGGGCAAAGTCAGCTCTTGGAGCTCTTCGAGTGTTCCGTTGAAGATGTTACAATCGACAAAGCCCTTTATGCCGGCAACCTTGCCGCAATCGGTGTGCTGCCAGAATGTCCATTGGCCTTTATAGGCAAGCTTCTCTACGTAGTAATGTGCTATCCAGTATGGATAGTCATCGAATTCCGGCGTATTGAGATAGTCAAGCTTGAACTTATAGCCTGTGTACAGAATGGGCTTCACGCCATATTCTTTCTCGACGATATCGAGCCACGTCTTGACGTCTCGACGCAATTGTTCCGGCGACAGATTTCCATTCTTCTCAATGTCCAATATAGGGGGCAAGTCTCCAGGCTCAAGCAATGCAATTGAGAGATAATAGTCGGCCTGCTTGCGAGGGCTGACGCCTGGAACGAAAAAATGATAAGCGCCTCTGATTATGTCGTTTCGCTTGGCATTGGCAAAGTTACGGTTAAAGTAGTCGTCGAGCATGTCGGAGCCTTCTGTTGCCTTAATAATAACGAAGCTGACGGGCGCATCTCCCATGGAAGCATTGCGAAGCTTTTCCCAGTTGACGCGCTCCTGATAGTGACTGATGTCAATGCCTCGCACCTCATAGCCTTCGGGATAGGTTGCATCGCCATAAATTGCACGCCAGCGGAAGCTGAACGGGTCAACAAAAAAGTGATAGAAGAGGCCTACGTAAGCAATCGTGATGAGTATACCTCCCAACCAAACAGTCCAAGAAGGCAGGCCTCGGAATATGTGCAAGAAGCGGAGCCCACGGGAAGTCTGCTTTTTCTTCCCGCGGGCCTGTCTTCTATGACCGCTCGCCTTCCTACTTTTAGGACGCGACGCGGCTTGCCTTCTTTCTTGTGCCAAGTTTATTTATTTGCCTTGTTCCAGGGCAAGGGTCTTCGTGCACTGGTCGCAAACCTCGCTTGGCCCCCAGTACTGGATTGGGCCAGGATAGACGTAGCAAGTGTTCTTTGCCCACTCCTCGCGTTTGCTGGCGAAGAACTTGAAGGGTGCACCGTCCAGCTCTACGAGGGCCTTGCGGATGACAGGTTTCATGGCGCCGTTCCTGCGCTCCATGTTCATCATCATGGTGATGGGCACACCGCCTGCAATCCATTCAGTAGCTGGAGCAGTTGTATTCTTGATGACGCTCATGTAGCCAGTCTTGCCATTGGCAATCAGGCGGCTTGCGTTGTAGCCGAGGCTGTAGCAGTAGTCGGCATCATAGTTGCTGGGGGCAGCGCAACGACCTTCGTAACCGAAGAAGTGGTGCTGAGCCGAGAACTTGCCGCTGTACTTACCTTCCTTCTTCCATGCATCGAGCTTCATGCCGACCATAGCAGAGAGGAGCTTTTCCGTCTCGATGAGGCTGACCTGCACGTTGCCGTGGGGGTCACGGTCAAGGCAAAGCTGGCGCTCTACGTCCTTGGGAAGAGACTCGAGGACAGCAAGGTTCTCTGGTGCGACGTGACTCTTGACGAAGGCAACCTGTGCGTCTTTGCTCTCGAACTCGCGGCTCTCGCCTGTTGCAGGGTCTGTAAGAACCTCATTCAGCTCTGCGATAAGTTTCTTGATGGCAGGGATGAACTCGATGAGGCCTTCAGGGATAAGGACGGTGCCGAAGTTGTTTCCGTCGGCTGCACGGTCGGCCACAATCTTTGCGATGTAGGTAACGACGTCGTCGAGGCTCATGTTCTTCTGCTCCACCTCTTCGCTGATGAGGCAGATGTTGGGCTGTGTCTCGAGGGCACATTCCAGGGCGATGTGGCTTGCGCTGCGACCCATGAGCTTGATGAAGTGCCAGTACTTACGGGCACTGTTGCAGTCACGCTGGATGTTACCAATGAGCTCGCTGTAGGTCTTGCAGGCGGTGTCGAAGCCGAAGCTCGTCTCAATCTGGTCGTTCTTGAGGTCGCCGTCGATAGTCTTGGGACAGCCGATGACCTGCACGCCATACTGCTTGGCGGCATAGTACTCGGCCAGGACGCAGGCATTGGTGTTGCTGTCGTCACCGCCGATGATAACAAGGGCCTTGATGCCGAGCTTGCGAAGAATCTCGATGCCGCTCTCGAACTGCTCCACCTTCTCGAGCTTCGTGCGGCCGCTACCAATGATGTCGAAGCCGCCGGTGTTTCGATACTCGTCGATGAACTCGTCTGTGAACTCCACGTACTTGTGGTCAACCAGTCCGCCGGGACCCATCAGGAAGCCATACAGTTTGCAGTTCTTGCCCAGGGACTTCACGCCGTCGTAAAGGCCACTAATGACATTGTGACCGCCGGGAGCCTGACCACCGCTCAGGATGATACCAACGTTGAACGGAGCAATCTGTTGTCCGTTGTCTGTTGTCTGTTGTCTCTCAAAGGTGATAACGGGCATTCCATACGTATTGGGGAACATAGCCTTGATTTCTTCCTGATTACCGACACTCTGCGTTGCAGCTCCTTCTACTGCTACAACTGGTCCCTGCAAAGCCTTTGGGAGCTTGGGCTGATAGGCGGCACGTGCCACCTGAAGTGCACTTTTCTTCATGATTGTCTTGTTTTTATGATTGTGAGTTGAATGTTTACGGCTGCAAAGGTACGACTTTTAATTCAAAGTTCAAAATATATGTTTGTAAAGTTAACGTCTCATCGTTGCAATGTCAGCCTATTGTCCGTTCACAAAGGCTTCAGCTTCTTTCAAAGTGTCGAGCTTTCCGACGTCCAGGAGCTTCAGCCCAGGCTGGACGTGGCCATAGATTGGTTCCTTGTAACAGACGCTGAGGTAGAAGTCGATGATGCTGAACTTATCTCCCCATTCGTTGAAGTACTTGAACAGACGCGGGTTCATGTAATGGATGCCGGCAAAGGCGTACTTGTGGTAGAGTTTAGGGTCGAGATGCGGATATGGGCTGCGAACTTCACCTGTATTGGTGTTGGTCCACCCCACGAGCCTCATGTCATCATTGAAGAGGAGGTAACGCTGGGTCTCGCGCTGGCTGACAAGCAAAGTTGCTGCCCTGCTTCGTCCTGCTTCTGCGATGGCGCGAAGGTCGGCATTGCTCAGGATGTCGACGTTGTGGATGAGAAAGCCGTCGAGGGCATCGCGAAGCAGAGGCTCGGCATGTTTGATGCCGCCGCCCGTCTCGAGCAGTTTGTCGCGTTCGTCGCTGAAGAGGATGCGCATCTGCATTGGATGCTGCTGGCACCAGTCTTCTATCATGTCGGCAAAGTGGTGGACGTTGATGACGACGTCGTTGAACCCTGATGCTTTCAGCTTGCCAAGCAGGTGTTCAATGAGTGGTTTCCCGCCTACAGGCACAAGGGCCTTCGGCATACTGTCGGTGAGAGGTTTGAGTCGTGTCCCCAGTCCTGCAGCAAAGACCATGCATCGGGCTGGCGTCAACACTTGCTCTATGCCTTGCTCACGATGACAGATGTGTACCTCGATGCCAAACTTCCGGTGGATGTGCTCGGCAAGATGCTGGGCACTATAGACGCTACGATGCTGACCGCCAGTGCAACCGAAGCTGAACATCAGGTTGGTAAAACCTCGCTGGATGTAGCGCGTGATGTGTGCATCGGCCAGTTTGTAGACGCTCTCCAGGAAGGTCAATATCTCTCCGTCGTCTTCGAGGAAGCGAATGACGGGCTCGTCGAGTCCCGTCAGCTGTTTGTATGGTTCGTAACGCCCAGGGTTGTGTGTACTGCGGCAATCGAAGACATATCCTCCGCCATTGCCACTCGTATCCTCGGGGATGCCTTTCCTGAAGGAGAAGCTGAACACGCGAACAACCAAAGGACCTTGTGCGTCGTAACGGGAGAAGGTGGCAGGTCCGTCCTGCGGATGAGCTTTGTATGGGCCAGGTTCTGCGGTCTTGAAGCCGTCGGTACGCGTCACTTCTTTCTGGGTTTCAGCCTTAAACTGAGGCATTGACACAATTGACGTAAGCACCTCGTTCAGATATGGATAAGGGCATCCACCTTCACCAAGTAATTCACGGAGGTTTTCCATTGCTGGAGGGATGCTTTCGAGAAAGTGTTTCTTGCGTTCGAAGTACCCACGGAAGCCATAGGCTCCAAGCACCTGGAGCAGCCGGAAGAGCACGCAAAGTTGCAGTCCCTGGCGGAACTCCTTCTCGCTGACCTCCTGATATTGGCTCAAGCTCTGCAGGTACACCTTGATGAGTTCCTGGCGCAGCTTCTTCGGATAGCGTGCCGATGCTTGCCAAAGGAAGCTCGCCACGTCGTACTGAACAGGACCTCGCCGGCCGCCCTGGAAGTCGATGAAGAAAGGATTATCCTGGCTGTCGAGCATGACGTTGCGGGCTTGGAAGTCACGATACATGAAGGCACCGCCTGGGATGCTGACAATGTCGCGCGCCATGAGCTGGAAGGAGGCTTCGAGTTTCAGTTCGTGGAAATCGAGCCCCGTGGCCTTGAGGAAGCAATACTTGAAGTAATTGAGGTCGAACAGGACGTTTGTCTCGTCGAGAGCTTCCTGCGGATAGCATTGTGTAAAGTCAAGCTCTTGCGCTCCACGAATCTGCAAGGCAGGCAGTGCGGCAATGGTCCGTCTGAGGAGTTCCTTTTCATGTTCATTGTAGCGACCTCCCGCTTCTCGTCCGCCTTTCAGGGCATCGAAGAGAGACTGGTTGCCGAGGTCGCTCTGGAGGTATCGCAAGCCATCCTTACTCTCTAGGACGACCTGCGGAACCGGCAGTCCTGCCTCGGTAAAATGCTTTGCCAGATAACAGAAGGCATGGTTCTCATCGCGGCTGGTGCCGACAGCACCTATCAGCGTACTGCCGTCCGTTCCTTTCAGACGATAGTACTTGCGGTTACTTCCAGCACCGGGAATGGCTTCTGCATCGGCCACATCGAGCCCCGTTGCTTCCTTATATAGTTGCTTCAGTTTTTCCATATGATATTAATGCGGTGGCGAATGATAATAGCATTGGCAAGGCTGACCACAAGGAAAAGCACTACGCCAAGCATCAGTGATGGCAGGATGCTGCTCTCGGCCATCTGTGGGAAGACGGCGTGGAGCCTTTGCAGATATAATGTACGTATGTACCAAAGAACACCCGCAGCGATAAACAGAAGCATAGCATTCATGCCGATAGTGAGCAGTTGGTACGGCATTGCCACCCTTGCCGGGCTGTAGCCGATGAGCAGCAGGGTGCGCATCTTTTCGGTGTTTTTCTCCACAAGAAGATAAATGGAAAGCATGAGGATGTAGAAGCTAAGCAGGCTGATGAGCAACCCCACCAGCATCACGATGCCAGAGGCAAGCCTCAGGAAAAAGGTCATGCGGCCTGCATCCAGCTTATCGTCTTCCATCTCATAGCCTTTCCGGTTGATATACTCGACGATGGCATCGTCGGCCGGATTGCTGACTTCCAAGATGATGCGCGACGGCTCGACGGCTTCGTCGGGTGCATAGCGGGCATTGCTCCAGCGGATGAAGCTTTCTGGGGCAAGAATGGTATTGAGCCTCGTGGAGAAACCTATCACACGACCTTTGATGAACTCGTTCAGACCATTGCCACGCATGGAGATTGTCATCTCCACCATTCCCACCACGCCTTCCGAGAGCTTTGGCAGGTTCTGGCTCTGTGCAAAGCCAAAGTTATAGATGGCCAGATAGGTCTTGGGCAAGATGATGGGCACAAACTCGTCGCCCTCGTTGAAGTGCCACTTCCCGAGGTCCACATCAACGAAAGCATCGGGCACACTCTCGAAGAACATCTCCGTGCCTATTTGTGCAACGCCGTCGATGCCCATGCTGCACGAGACCTTGTACTGGCTGGCGGTGAAGGCACCCACACGTTTTGCAAAGGATTGCGACTCCAGTTCCTTCATCTCCGCTTCGGGAAAGGTACCAGCAGAGCCCAGACCAATGGAGCTGAGCGTAGAGATGCGTTTGCTCAAGATGAGATAGTCGGGACGTATGAAGCCGTCTTCTTCGCTGAAGATTGGCTTTACGTCTCTATAGAATTGAAGTGAGAGCAGGACGATGACCATGCCCAGCAGGTTGGCAAAGAAGAAGCCTGCGAATTGTGGCAGGCTGATGTGCCTGCGAAGAAGTTTCCAAACAAGTCTCATAGTTTTATTTGGGGGAGTTAAAGAAGTTATCGCTCGTCCTGCTCGCTGTGGAGTTAAAGACGAATGTTTGTGAACCTATAGTGTTGTCTTTAAATCCTTTAACTTCTTTAACTTCTTTAACTTCTTTAACTCCTTTTTTCATAGTTTTAATATCTTATCGTAGGCCAATTCCATGTGCTTGCCAATGCTCGTTATCACGATGCCTGCACCTTGGCGTCGAGCTTCCTCCGTCATGACGTGGGCCATCATCTTGGAATTCTCATCGTCGAGATGAGAGATAGGTTCATCGGCAAGCAGGAAGTCGAAGGGTTGAACCAAGGCACGTATCATAGCTACCCTCTGCTGCTGGCCGAAGCTCATCAGTCGGACAGGCGATTGCATCTTATCGGCTATGCCCAATGCTTCGAACCATTCAAGTATCTCTTTTCTCTGCTTGAAGCGAGTCAGGCTGTTCTTTATTTCCACGTTCTCCCAAGCCGTCAGTTCGGGGAAGAGCCGCAGTTCCTGGAAGAGCATGCTGATATGCTTCTGCCGAATCTCTGTCCAGTCACCTGTCTTAAGCAGAGCGCTGCCCTTGCCATCGAAGAGAATCTTGCCGTCGAAGTCCTTCCTGTAGCCGATGATGAAGCTGCAGAGCGAGCTTTTGCCTGTGCCGCTGCTGGCTTCCACGAGGTAGTTCTTGCCCTTCTCCAGCGTGACTTGCTGGCGCCAAACGTCGCTCTGGATGTCGGTCCTCTGCAGGAAGACGTTTGGCAATGTATTATCGAGACGAATAATGTTCATTTTCATTATCTTCTCAATCTCCCATAAGAAGAGTTATGAAATTCCCAATCACCTCCTTGACGGGTTTCTTCGTCTGGAGGCTCAACTGCATGCTTTGCAGAGAATCGGCCGTGAGTGTTACCTGGTCGAGGGCATCTATCACTTCACGTACTTGCGGCACTACCCTGAGCATCGTGTTTATCCCTGGATATGCACCAACGAGTTGGGCTATGTCAAGCGAAGCGCTCAAGTACTTGTCTTTAACCGGCAATCTCAGCATGTCTGAATCCTTATTCTCTCCAATGCAGCTTGCGACCTTACTGCCATTTGTTATGTAAAGATACTTGTCGCGCACACCGAAAAACACTTGAGTTCCCTCGTAATCAGCAACAAAGTCCGCTGCTCCAAGCCGCTTCACCTTGCTCCAATCATCGGCATTCTTCAAGAAATCTGTATTCGAGAGCGTGGCAGTAAGGAGTATGGCAGGATGCTGCAAATCTGGTTTGGGAAGGGAAATCACGACATCACCATCAATGGCCTTTATCATCATGTCAACATCCACACACAAGTTCAGGGCAAGAAGAGCTGTACGCAAGTTGGGCACCTTGCGCAACTCAGGCAAGAGCTTTTCGCCATTCATGTTGAAGCAGATATAGGCAAAGGGATTGGCTGGCATGACTCCTCCAAGACCTACGTCACCCTTTATGGGAGAGAGAGGCATATTGCTGAGGTCAATTGTAGAACCCATCGAAAATGTGACGTCTTTACCTCCGAAGCGAAGTGCTGCGTTGAAGAAAGCATCCGAGAGGTCTGTCTTTGCAGGCAGATACTTCTGCACATATTCCTTGGGCAGGCTGTTCAAGGGAGCACACAGGCTGAGGGCAGTTCCCTTTCTATCGAGCTTTTCGAGGACAGGCACATCCTTGCGAGCTTGCTTCATCAGGCTCATCATCTTGTCTCTGAGTGCATCCTGCTGCTCTTCTGCAACAGGGCCGACAATCAGCATCTTGTCATCATCAATGCAGCCAATGCTGTTGGAATTTGCAATCCACTGGTAGCCATTCTGCTCTTCCGAAGCATAATTAAATAATGTAGCGGCCTTCAGGAGCCTTTTCACATCCCTGACATTCAGCGCTATGCCAGAAAACTCTTCTTGCGTAGCGAAGGCATAGACAGGTTTTGCAAGGTTGACACCCTCCACAAAATCCTCCATATTCATTACGAGCTTACCGGCTTTTTCCTGCTTGAGCCCAAGTCCATCCAGGATTTCTGCAGGTTCGAACACAGCAACCGCCGTTGCATCAGCAGGCAGCACGTCGCGGGCCTTGTCGCTGTCACGATGGAAATACCAATAGGCAGCCACTCCAATGAGCAGCAGACAGATAACACCAGTTACAATCTTCTTCATCTTCATTTATATTTGATTCATGTTCTTCAGTTGCATCATGTGAACGGCAACAAGGGCAGCGGTTTCGGTGCGGAGGCGGCTTCTTCCAAGGCTGACACTCTTGTAGCCGTGCTCCATTGCCAGCCTAACCTCCTCTATACTGAAGTCTCCTTCGGGGCCTATCAGTACGGTGCTTGGCACGCCAGGACGAAGAACGTCAAAGAGGAAGTGCTTATTTTTTGATTCTTCATTATCATAGCAGTGGCAGATGAACTTATCGCCATCGCGCTCCTGCATGATGAAGTCCTTGAAGCGGGTCATGCCATTCAGCACTGGAAGCCAGGCTTTGTGGCTCTGCTTCATGGCCGAGACGAGTATCTTGCCGATGCGTTCTTCCTTGACGACCTTGCGCTCGCTGAACTGGGTATCGAGGAAGGTCAGTTCGTCGAAACCTATTTCTGTGGCTTTCTCGGCGAACCACTCCACGCGGTCCATCAGTTTGGTTGGTGCCATTGCCAGATGCAGATGTCCCTGCCAGGCAGGTTGCTGTGGCTCTGTTTCATCAATTTGGTAGAGCAAGCGGTGACCTGTGGCAGTGGTAATGGTGGCACGATAGAAGGTGCCTTTGCCATCCATCAGCCTTATCTCATCCCCTACCCCAAGGCGCAAAACCTTCAGGGCATGGTGAGCCTCCTCCTGAGGAAGCTCGCCAAGCATCAACGGGTCGTAGAAGAAACGTACTTCTTTCACTTCTTATCCTTGAAAAGTAATGCAAAAAGCACGGCTACGACGAGGGCGTAGGCAGCAAAGATGTACCAGCACATTTGCCATCCGGCAACAACTTCAGCACCCGTAACGCCCACATTTTGGGGAATGTACACATAGTGGTTGATGATGGATTGCGCCACAAGTGTTCCAACGAAAGCCCCTATTCCATTGGTCATCATCATGAAGAGCCCCTGGGCACTCGAGCGGATGCTGTCGTCGGTTTCCTGATTTATGAAGAGCGAGCCGGAGATGTTGAAGAAGTCGAAGGCCACGCCATAGACGATCATCGAGAGCAGGAAGAGCCAAACGCCGCTGCCCGGGTTGCCGACGGCAAAAAAGCCGAAACGCAACACCCATCCTAGCAGGGCAATGAGCACAACCTTCTTGATGCCGAAGCGTGAAAGGAAGAAGGGAATGAGCAGGATGCAGAGCGTCTCACTCATCTGCGACAGGGAAATGAGGATGTTGGCATGTTGCACGCCGAAGGTGTCGGCATATTCCGTAATATCACCAAAGCTCTTAATGAAAGGGTTAGCGTAGCCATTGCTGATTTGCAGGCAGAAGCCCAGAAGCATGGCAAAGCCCATGAACATGGCCATGCGGGGATTGAGGAAGAGCTTGAACGCGTTGAGTCCGAGTGCCTCGGCAAGCGTCTTCTGCTGACTGCCGTCTTTCTTGATTTCCATGCGGGGCATTGTCAATGAATAGGCAGCCATGACGAGGCTCAGGCAGCCGCTCACCATCCATTGGCCCGGTGTCTGCTGTAAGCCGCAGAGGTCCACAATCCACATCGTCACGATGAAGCCAACGGTTCCCCAGACACGGATAGGCGGGAAGGCCTTCACAGTATCAAGTCCTGCTTTCTCTAATGCCGAGTAAGCTACTGAGTAACTGAGTGCTATGGTTGGCATAAAGAAGGCGACAGAAAGCGAGTAGAGAGAGAATAACGTACCGAACCGGACAGCATCGCCTGCCTGATAGCCGTAGAGAGAAGCGCCAATCATGAAGAGGCCTGCGAGCGCATGACAGAGGCTCAAGACCTTTTGGCCTTCGAGCCAGCGGTCGGCAAGGATGCCCATCAAGGCAGGCATGAAGATACTGACGAGGCCTTGTACGGAGTAGAACCAGCCGATGTGTGAGCCCAGACCTACCTCATCGAGGTAAGATCCCATGGAAGTCAGGTAAGCTCCCCAAACGGCAAACTCAAGAAAATTGAGAAGAGTAAGACGAAGTTTTAAGTTCAACATATCATTTACTATTTGACGATTTACTATTTACCATTTAATTGTTCTCTTTTGTCCCCCTAAAGAGGGTTAGGAGGTCTTTTACTCCACATACAGCACCAACCCCTTGAGGTATTCGCCTTCTGGATGGTAGATGTTGATGGGATGGTCGGCTGGCTGGTGAAGCTGATGTAGGATGCGTACCTTCCGCTTTGCCATTGCAGCAGCTGTGAAGACAGCCATCCGGAACTGGTCTTTGTTGACAGCTTGCGAACAGCTGAAGGTGAAGAGTATGCCGCCTGGCTGTATCATCTCGAAGGCCTTCGCGTTGAGTTTTGTGTAGCCACGCAGAGCGTTGCGAAGTGCATCCTTATGCTTGGCAAAGGCAGGCGGGTCGAGAATGATGAGGTCATAGACCCTCTCTAACTCCCCCTTAAAGGGGGAGGACTCCCTCCCTTTAAGGGAGGGCAGGGGTAGGTCTTGTTCCATGAACTTGAAGGCATCTTCGGCAAAGGCTTTATGGCGAGTATCACCCGGGAAGTTGAGTTCGACATTGGCGTTCACCAGCTCGATGGCCTTTGCGCTGCTGTCGACGGAATGCACCAGCTCTGCCCCACCCCGCATGGCATAGACGCTGAAGCCGCCAGTGTAGCAGAACATGTTGAGCACCCTGCGTCCCTTGGCATAATGCTCCACGAGCGAGCGGTTGTCGCGCTGGTCCACGAAGAAGCCTGTCTTCTGGCCCTTCAGCCAGTCGATGTGGAAGGCGAGACCATTCTCGCGAGCTGTATCTTCGCCCGTTTCACCCCAAAGGAAACCATTCTTGGATGTTTCAACGCCAAGGCGCGCTTCTGATGCGCGGAGCTCTTGTCCGAGCTGCGCCTTGTAGGGAAGCGTCGTCTCGCTCTTGTAGTAGATGGCTTTAAGGCTTTCTCCCATGACTTCCCGAAGGGCCTGGGCTATCTCGTGGCGGCAGACGTGCATACCGACGCTGTGTGCCTGCATGACGGCCGTTGTGCCATAGATATCGATGACCAGCCCTGGCAGGTTGTCGCCCTCGCCGTGAACCAGACGATAGATATCATTGCATTTACCATTTGACGATTGACCATTTACCGTTTGGTCAGCCACGCCGATAGTCTTTCGCACGTCGAGTGCTGCAGCAAGACGTTTCTGCCAGAAGGCCTGGTCGATGCGCTGGCGTTTGAAGGTCAGCACACGGACAGCGATGCTGCCTATCTGCCAATGTCCGATGGCGAGGAAGCGTCCGTCGCTGGAAAGCACTTCCACGAGGTCGCCTTCCTCCAAGGGTTCCGGGCTTTCGACGTGATGGATGGCACCGCTGAAAATCCAAGGATGGAAGCGCAGAAGGCTTTCTTCCTTACCTTTTCTGAGTATAAGAGACCCCCTACCCCCCTTTAGGGGGAACATATTGTTAGTTTTGGGATTTGACATATTCTGTTCCAAATATACTGATGTTTAGTTACTTATATTTTCTTCTCCAGAAGGGGATTGGGAGGCCACCAGTTCGAATCCTTTCCTTTGCATTCGCATCATCTCTTCGTAGAGCTGTATGCAGGCCCAGGCATCTGTGGCGGCGTAGAGCATCTGGGCATCGCTGAGGTTGTCTGCTTCCCAGTTTGAGAGTTGTTGCCCCTTGCTTATCTTGCCGCCCAGGATGTTGGCATAGAGCTTCTGCAGGCTCCTGTCTTGGATGCCCATCTGGGCTGCGATGTCCTGGATGTCGATGAAGGTGCCCACGCGGAACTCCCTGCGAGCCAGAAGGCCATGCAGGTCGTCGTGCCACGAGAGGCCTATCTTCTTTATCCGCCTGTCGCCAAGCAAACTCACGAGGCAGTCTGGTAGGTCTATCCTATTGAGCCTAAAGAGGAAGCACACATCGCCGCTGCACACTTGCAGCAGTGATACCTTGTACGTCCTCCCCTTCTTGAACGACGGCCGCGTCTCGGTGTCGAAGCCCAGGATGGGTTGCTTCAAGAGGTACTTCACGGTTCTCTTGGCCTCGTTTTCGCTGATGACGACCTCGATTTTCCCGGGGAAGAGCACTCGGGGCAGGTCGGCCACGAGGCTCTTGTCGAAGCAGTCAAAGATCTTCTTCATCGGCATTGCGGGGCAAGATATAACGGATGCGATGCAGCTGTCTGAGTGTGTCGAGCAGGGTCTGCCCCCAGTAGAGTTCAAAGTTCTCACGGAGCTGCCATATGGCATCCTGCATACAGGGTTCGAGGCGCTGCTGATAGACAGCAACGAAGTTGCGCAGGGCCTGATAGATGTCAGCCAGTCCTTCGCTCACCGACTGCCATCGGCTCTCGTCGGTCTGCATGTCCTCGTCCCAGACCAGCATCTCATATTCATCGTGTTCGTGCATGAGGCGATAGACGCCATTGCGGACGAAGTTGTAGTCATCCTCCGTCACCTGACCATCTGGCACGAAGTCGCCTTCGGTCTCCACTTCCGGCAGAAGCTGCGCCTTCATGTAGAGCAGCGGCAGCAGCTTGAGCAAGGTGCCGGCGAACGCCTCCTCCGTCTGCTCCTCACTCTTTTCAAGCAAGGCGCAGTACTGAGCCGCAACGGTGACGAACTCCAGCGTGTCGTGTGCATATATAGGGTTTTCCATTGGCTTATGAATTTGAGCGCAAAGATACAAATAAAAATTTAATATCGGAAAAGGAAAAAGGAAAAAGGAATTCAAAATGAAGAAAGTGCACCAAAAGACTACAACAATCCCCGCCACAGAGATGCCGCAGCGGGGATTTTTGTATCTATAAGCCAGTTATCGTCCGCTAAGGACAACCGGTGAGGCCGCTTTGAATACTCAGTTCTCTTCTTCCCACAACTTGTCCAGCTTTGCCACCACATCATCGGTCAGCAACACTCCGGAGCCGCCTTTCCCCCACTCCACCTCGGGAATGGCATCCTGCAATTTTTGGAGTGAGATATGAGGTGCAGCCCCTGGTTCCGCAGCACAGCAGCATATCACGTCCACGTACATGCGGCGCTTTTTGGAGCCAGCCCAGTCATCGCCGGGATAGGGGTCGGAGATGAACTGTCCGTTGAACACGATGCCGGCTTTGTCGTCGCCCACACGCATCATGTAGAACATGTCGCCCCTTCGCGCCTCTTCCCATTCACGGATGCTCCAGTTCATGCGGAACATGCCGTGCACCATGTCCTCCATACACGCCTCGTAGTCCTTCTCGGTGAACGAACTAATAGCGGGGTTCCAGCGCATCAGGTAGGATTTGGCCTCCTGCTGCATGGGCACCACCTCGAAGGTCAGTTTCCACACGCAGCTGTCGCCGTTCGGGTCTTCCACGATGGGCTTTCCAGCGCCCTGGTAGTTGAAGCGTATATCGGGTTCAGGCATGATGTCGATGATGCGCAGCAAGCAGTGGTCCTCGCCGCTGTCCAGCTCTAGGAAGGTCAGCGAGTCCTTGATGGCATAGGGGAACTCACCGCCGTTGTAGTAATAGCAGCCGTGGTAGGTCTCGGGCAACTCGTCGGTCACCAGCGCCAGATTGCCCTGGATGTTCTCCAGGAACATGTTCTGGTTGTCCTCGTCAATGCCGACGATGAGGTGTGTAATCTCGCCCCGGCGTACCTGCCCAATCAGTTCGCCGTCCACGCCGATGGATACAACCATCTCGTTCATGTCAACGTCCTTGTTCTTGTCTTCAGCGTCCATAATCCAATAAGTTTTTAGTTATCTGCGCTCCAAAGTTACGATTATTTTTTGATTGCAGCTACTTCTCGAGCAAAAACCTCACGTTTTTTACTTTGCACCCTTTCTTCTATTACATTCCACGCAGAGCATCTGGCAGTTCTCGATAACGGTGCGCCCGCCGTCGCGCCAAGGCGTGATGTGGTCTCCCTCCATGAACTCGAAGTCATATTCCTTGCCACAGATGGGGCAAATGTGCTGTTGCTTCTCCCAAACGGCCAGCTTGATGTCTTCGGGGAAGGCGCGAAGGTCGAGATAGTGCTCATCACCTGTCAGTACGTAGGGGATGATGCCTGCAGGCTTCTGTATCTCACTGTCGCGCATCAGGGAGGAGATACGTTGGGCGAGGCTGACCGTGTCGAGCGTCGAGGCGCCGAATCTATCGTAGAGTTCTGCCCAGTTGAGGCC